>Ga0163111_10000844_pt1 | contig 18502 bp, 10 predicted proteins | sample CRUFie1St18metaG_FD_109645 | JGI IMG/M metagenome (GOLD analysis project Ga0163111, IMG submission 109645) | Marine microbial communities from the Costa Rica Dome - CRUD Field 142mm St18 metaG | ecosystem: Environmental > Aquatic > Marine > Oceanic > Photic zone | place: Costa Rica: the Eastern... | reverse complement strand
GGGGGGGGGGTGTGTGTTGAGGGGAGGGGGGCTGGGGGGCGGGGGGGGAGGGGAGAGGATATGTTTGGGTTGTTTGTGAGGGGGCGGTGATTTTTTGGTTTTAGAGGGTTTGGGGTTGAAGACCCCCAGATAAATCAGGGGGCTAGTGAATCACTTTTGTGGTTTTAGGTGCCTTGGGCTGAAGCCACAAGGCTACAGTAGATCTTGTCGCTTGCTGCGACTGCTTTTGATTTATAGGGGTATTTTTATGAGAAATGGTTGTAATTTGGGGGATATGGATCAGGCGTATAGAAGGGCATTGGATACGATAGAGTGGACTTATGCAAGGGGAGCGACTTATTTGTATTTGAGTGGGTATCAACTCCGTTGGTTTCCTGTGGAAATGCTAAAGTTGAAAGGTATTACTTCGCTGTATTTGAGTAATAATCAATTGGGTAGTTTGCCTGCTGAGATAGGGGAGATGCGGAATTTGACTATGTTGTATTTGAATTCGAATCAACTGAGGTGCTTGCCTCCTGAGATTGGGAATTTGGATAAGCTTACTCTTTTGGATTTGAGTGGTAATCAATTAGGTAGTTTGCCAGCGGAGATCGGTGGGTTGAGGAAGTTGGAGTCGCTGTATATAGAGTCGGGTCGGTTGAGTCGTTTGCCTGTGGAAATAGGGGAGTTGGAAAGTTTGACGGGATTGGATTTGAGTAAGAATGAGTTGAGGGATTTGCCTGTAGAAATAGGGAAGTTGGAGAAGCTGGTTTATCTTAATGTGAGTGATAATTTACTGAGGGAGTTGCCGAAGGAGGTTGGAGGGTTGCAGAGTTTACGGACGTTGTTCTTGAGTAGGAATGAGTTGAGTGGTTTGCCTGAAGAGGTTGGATTGCTGGGGGAGTTGGAGAAGTTGATTTTATGTGATAATCGGTTTAGTAATCTCACTGCTAGTTTGGTGAAGCTTACAAAGTTGCTTCCTAATACGGATTCTTGGGAAGGGAAGCGGGGTTTGGCTTTGGATGGTAATTTGTTTGGGTTTGATGAAGAGGTGTATCGGATGGCTCCTGCGGAGCTTATGCGGTATGTGTTGGGTGGGTAGAGACGCTTGTGGAGGGAATTGCTTATTTGTTATTCTTCGGCGATTATTTTGCCTTTGACTTCTTTGGAGCTGAAGGCTATGCCGATATAGCGCAGCTTGAGGCCTGTGCCTTTGTATCGTTCTCCATATCCTTTGTTTCGAATTTGTTCTAGGGCTCGGTCTACTAGTCCTTCTAGGCGATTCCCTTCGCCTCCGTATTTGAATTCGAAGATATATGCTTTGTCATCGAGTTCGATTACACTGTCTATGCGGCCTTTGTCGGTCATGACTTCTGATTGAATTCGTAGGCCTAGCATTGATAGAATGATGTAGAAGATAGAGTGGTAGTAACTTTCTCGGGCGATATGGAGATTGTAGGGTATGCGTGCTAGCATTCCTTTTAGTATGGAAAGGAATTGTTTTAGGTTTTCTGCTCGTAGGGCTTCTTTAAGGTCGGTGAAGTTGGGGTAGAAGCTTGGCATGTCGAGTGTGGTTGTATGCATCATTACATGCTCTAGGAAGGTCATTTGTACTTCGTAATTAGGGAAGCCTAGTGTATAGATGGGGCCAGTAAGGGCTTCGGATTTGGAAATGACTGTTAGGTAACCCGTTTGGAATAATAAATGGGAGATTGAAACGGTATCTAAGGTTCCTAGGAGCAAAAAGGTTCGTCCGATTTTCATTCCTTCTAGGTCTGAAATCCGAATTCCTCGCTTTTGGATTTGCTTTAGTAGGATACTAGGTGTACCTGTGGCATACCAATGCGCTCCGAGGCTTAGTTCGTCCATTAAGCACAGAATCGCGAAGGGGTTATATAGGCGTAATTCTCCATCCCAAGAATATCCATTGTACCACATTCGAATCATTCTTAGTCCTTCTGCTCGGGATACGTTTCTTTTCTTTAGGAACAATGTGATCCATTCTTCAAAGTATTCTTCTAGGTCTTTTTGTGTAAGCCCGAGTATTCCGCTATGTCGTTCGTCTAGAGAAATGTCTTTTACATGATTTAGGCTAGCTGATAGGGAGAGGTTGGCCAGTTTTGTGATGCCTGTGAACATAACGAATCGAAGTGTTGCGCCTAGGTTTTTCAGTACGCTGAAAAGGGATTTTAGTACCTCTCGATTTTCTTCAACTACATTTTGCTTATCCCAATAGTCGATTAAGGGTTTATCATACTCATCGATTAATATCACAACCCCACGACCATACTTATGGTATAAAGCAAAAATCATTTCCTCAAAGTAAAGTGCAATGGAATCTTGTTCTTGTATAGCTATTCCATATCCCTGAGCTTGCCTTTCTAACACTCTCATAATACTTCGTTCAAAGATTTCTATGCCTTTTCCATGAACAATTGTAGAGAAGTCCAAGCGAATAACTCCATGTTCTTTCCAATCAGCTTTGTCATGTACATACAGTCCTTGAAATAGCTCTTGCTCTCCCCGAAAGAAGTGGTAGAGTGTACTCATTAGCAAAGATTTTCCGAATCTTCTTGGTCGAGAAAGAAAGTAAACCCCTCGTTTACGGACTAGAGGCCAAAATTCTTTGGTTTTATCTACGTAAAGATAATCCTCTGTTCGAATCACTTTGAAATCTTGTATGCTAATAGGTAAACTCTTCATATAAACAAAAATACACAATTCTGTTTATCCTCCCTAATAGTATTGGCTTGGTCGGAATGGAGATGTTTTCCACAACCTTTGCATTCCCCCTAACTATTTCCGAATTTATATTATACCCTAAATCCATCATTAAATTATGAAACACTGTAAACACATTTGTTCTCTTATCCTGTTTATCTCGCTCTCTTTTTCGACTTTACCTGCGCAATGGTTTAATAATCCTATTCAGATTACTCCTGCGAATCCTCTTAGTTGTGATAATATTCAAGCGTATTGGGATTTTGTGCTGGGGTGTAATAATTATATTGTGTCGGGCTATGGGCATACGATTTCTAATGATACGATTTACCTTGATGCATTTGTCACGGGTTCGTTTATCTGTTTGCCTGCTTTGGCTTACATTACCAATACGTATACTATTGGGAATATCCCTGCGGGTAATTACACGATGGTGAGCACTATTTACTTGGATTTTATTCAGAATGACCAGCAGATTGCGCCAATTACGATTGGTAGTTGTTGTGTAGTGGATGCGAGTTTCCTTGCTTCGGCTACGGATGTTTGTGCTGGAGATTCTATTAATTTGAGTGCTTCTGTATCTGGCATTGATTCTTATAGTTGGTCGGTTGATGGGGTTCCTGCGGGGAATGGTCAGCAGACGAGTGTTAGTCTTGCCCAAGGGGGAAGTATTGATATTACCCTTACGGCGAATGATGGAGGTTGTATTGACTCGACTACTCAGACGGTCTTTGTATCTCAACCTCAGATTATGGTTCAGCAGGCGACTGATGAGAGTTGTCCGAATACTGGGGATGGGGCGATTGATGTGGAGGTTTCGGGGGGACAGGGGCCTTATTCTTATACTTGGTCCACTGGGGATACGACTCAAGATCTCTCGCAACTTGTGGGGGGGACTTATGGGTTGTCTTTGTCTGATAATATTGGTTGTGCTACTCAGGCGACTGTTACTTTGCAGGTGGGTACGCCTCCAACAGCTGATTTTAACTCTGCGAATGGAACGCTTGCTTGTCAAGGCTCGACGATTTCGTTCAATAATAATAGTACGAATGCGACCAGTTATGTGTGGGAAGTGGATGGGACGGTTATTGATACGACGGGTTTGTTCTTACATACGTTCTCTTCGCCTGGGACTTTTCAGGTTATACTGACGGCTATGAATGATAATTGTGATGCGAATGCGACTTTGGATGTTACGATTTCGGCTCCTCCGAGTCTTTCGGGTGTGGTTACGGATGAGAGTTGTGCGAATGCTGGTAATGGTGGTATTAATGTGTCGACTACGGGGGGATTGATGCCGTATGTGTTTAATTGGTCGAATAATGCTACAACGGAGGATTTGAATAATTTATCGGCAGGAAGGTATACGGTTACTGTTATGGATAGTTTGGGGTGTATTGCTCAAGACAGTTTTTCTGTTTCGACTGCCCCTCAAAGTGTGTTTGCTAGTTTCTCATCTAGTACTGAGCTTCTTTGTGAGGGTAATGATGTTTCTTTCACTAATACGAGTACAGGGGGAACTATTTATGAGTGGCATAATAATGGGGTGTTGTTTGCCCAATCTACAGATGCTTCTCTTTCTGCGTTGTCGGCGGGAACGTATATGATTACGCTTGTGGCGAGTGATGGTGTATGTGATGATTCGAGTAGTGCGAGTATTATGGTTGCGGCTCCGCCTACTCTTATGGCTTCGGTTACGCATCCTACTTGTGAAGGGAATGAGGATGGGGAGATTGATTTAAGCTTATCTGGAGGATCTATGCCATATACCTTTGATTGGTCAAATAATGCTACAACGCAAGACCTTATGAATCTTACTGCGGGTACGTATGCAGTTACGGTTACGGATGAGGCGCAATGTATATTGCTGGATACCTTTACATTGGCTCCTCAAGGAGGTTTAACGGCAAACTTTGGGTATGATTTCGTGCAGAATGATGTACAGTTTACGGATAGCTCGGATGCTACTGCGGTGAGTTGGTTGTGGGATTTAGGGGATGGTTCGACGAGTTCTGCGCAGAATCCATTGCATACTTATGCGCAGAATGGAACTTATACGGTTTGTTTGGTGGCAACCGATGGTTTTGGATGTAGCGATACGGTTTGTGATGCGTTTGAGTTTGTGATGGAGGTGGGGATTCATCCTGATGCGTTCACGAATATTCATGTTTATCCGAATCCTGCTAGTCACCAATGTTTCATTGAACTGCCTACTTTGACGGCTCCTGATATGCAGATTGAGTTGTTTGATGCACTTGGAAAGCGGGTTTATTCTGTCACTCAAGTTGCCCAAAAGCGTAGTGCATTCGACTTGTCTCGTTTAATGGAAGGTATCTATCATCTTCATGTTATCCATGGAGATATGCATTATAGAGCAAAGGTGGTGAAAGAATAGGGAAGGCTATTGTTTCTATATGTAATGAGGCTGTACAACTTTTGTGTTGTACAGCCTCATTTTTATATGCTTGTTTATGATTTTAGGAATGGTGTAGGAATTCGACTTCTCGCGATTCTGGGAAGGTATCTTTTTCTAGTTCGGGGAGGTATACCTCAACTAGGGTGCCCTTCTTCACTTCAGAATGTAGCTTCAGCCATCCATTCATCTTGTTTACACATTGTTGGACGATATACAGACCTAATCCTGTTCCTTTTGAGCGATAATTGCCCCGATAGAACATCTCAAATACATGTTTCTGGATATCCTTTTTGATGCCTTCTCCATTGTCTTTGACCCTTATGAGGATTCCTTGCTCATAAGATACCATTGAAACCTCAACTACAGGGAGGTAGTTTCCTTCGCGTCTGTACATAAAGGCATTCTTTAACAAAGAATAGAGCAATGAATACAGATGGTAGCGGTCAGAATGAAAGCTGTCATTTACCGCTACTTGCTGTAGTACTTCTATGTCATCGACTTCCATCTCAGCACGTAATTCTGTTAATACCTCTTCTAATAACCAAGGTAGTTTTACATCATGTAGTTCAAAGCCGTGTTGGTTGATTTGGCTATATCGAATCAAATCTCGGACTGCCATGTCTAGGCGACGTAAACTTGTGCCTGCATAAGAGAGGAAGTTGTGCATGAGGGGATTGTTCTGTGCATGTCCCATTGCTACTTGAATAATCCCTTGTCCTGATGCAATGGGACCCCGTAAGATATGGGTCGCATAGTTCAGGAAGGTTTCCATCTCTTTCGTTTTGTTTGCCAGTTTTCGTTGGGTATCCTTTAAGGAGGTAATATCCGATATGATTCCAATTGATCCGATGACATCTTTGTTGATGACTAGAGGAGCAGCACTTACGAGGGTTTCCATGACAATTCCGCTCTTTTTTCTGAGCGTCCATTCGTAGGCCTCTGTCTTATTTTGCTTGCGAGCCTCTAGACGACGTTCGATTTCTTCCCGTTGTTCTTCGTCACCAGGGTTCGATAGAAATACATCCATTGCGACTCGTCCTTCTAGTTCGTGGAGGGTATAGCCCGACATTTTTGTGAATTGTTGGTTCACATACACAACCTTATCGTCATTGTCTACCCAGAGAATTCCCTCATTCAAACTCTCGAGTAATATTTTAAAGATTTGATTTGTTCGTTCGAGTTCCTTTTCTGTATGCCACCGTTGGGTGATATCTGCCAAGAAAAAGCGCACACTATTTCGGGCGGGGAATATGTAGTAGTGGGATTCGAATACACGATGTTTAATTCGAATCTGTTCATGCCCTATTTGTTCTCCAATGATTCGTAATTGATTTGCCAATCGATTCAATACATCTGATGCGATGTCTTCCCCTAAGTCTTCGAGCATTTCGACTCCTGCTGTATTGGCATATACAATATTTCCCTTTTCTCCTATTTCAAATACAGGGCTGGGATTGTACTCTACAAAGGAAGATAAAGATCCTAAGCGATGATCGAGTAGTTCTCGTTTCGATACTGCAATATAACATAAGAACATTGACAAATATGCAAAAGGAGCAATTACTAAAGCATGCCCAGTATTTGCCCATAGCATTTCATGGATTCCTATTAAGGTACTATACAGCCCAAAATGGAGTAACGCCCATGTAAAGGATGAACGTTCTGTAAATACTAAAGGAGATATGATGATACTGGAAAAGAATCCTGGCCAAAAAACAAGGTCGTAATTATTTTTATATAAGAGGAAGGTAATCCATGGTAAAAATGTATGGAATAATACATGAGAAATAGGCACAATTCTATTTCGTACCCAATTAGAAAATGCCACAGATACGGCCACCACTATCCATGAGCCTCCATAAAGCACTCGAGCAAGAAATGGATCAAAGAGGTGCTCAGGCATCATAAACCCCATCGCGATAAAGAAAACGCCTCCTATGCCTAATACCCATTGGTAGTATGCAATCTGCTTATCTGTAAGTTTATGTAGTTTCTCTGATTTCATAGCGATGTTTGCGCTCCCAGTTCCCTAAATAGGAGTTTTTGTATATTCTACATTGCTATTCATATATAAACAACAATTATCCAAGTGAAAAAATTGTTGGCAAAAACATTTTATAAACGCTGTTCAATAGCTTGTCTCCATTGACACACTCCATTATATGCAAATAAACATATTCATATCCACTGCCAAAAGAAGAATTTGCCTCTGGTATATACATGCTATATATCATAGATATAGAAGCAACCTTTTTGTTTTATGCTGATTATCAGTGCTTAACGCAATCGATTTCTATAAATTGCGTATTTTTATCACCTATAAAAGGATAAGACTTACATAATTTGTATTCTCAACCTGAAAATTAGGTATCCATACAAATCGAGTATCCTCTTACAGAAGGAAAGTCCTTCAAGAGATTAAACGATTAGAGTAAGGCTAAAGATTCCTGTATACGTAAAAAGTTCTATAAATATTTTTTGCGATTAAGAAACCTAACTAGAAATCAAACAAATGTATTGGTAATATAGCCTTTGCGGGGTATGTGTGGGGCTGCTTAATTTAGGCGTATTAAAATGTGCTTAATGTTCTTGTGTTGATTTTTATATGAAAGTTTTTCTCGCTGATAATCAGGGAGTAACAAAAAAGTTATCCACAAAGTGTTGATCCTCCCCTCCAAATTACGACTAAGTATAGTGAAGACTAGTCAAAATCCCTTTTCCTCTCTTTTCTGAGAAAGTATAGCAATTGTTTAAGGGAGAAATCCCTCTACTCGTAATTGGATTTAAAAACCTATTAAAAGCAAAATGCTATGCTTGTAAAAACATATGGAGGAGCTATTCAGGGGATATCGGCTACGGTTATCACAATCGAGGTGAATGTAGGTGGACGAGGATTTGGGTATATCATTGTTGGACTACCAGATGGAGCTGTTCGAGAAGGAAAAGAACGTATTATTACTGCTTTTGAAAATACAGGGTTTCATCTCAGTAGGAAGAAGGTAACCATCAATATGGCTCCTGCTGATATTCGAAAGGAAGGTGCTGCATACGACCTCCCTATTGCTCTTGGCATATTGGCGGCTTCTGGGGATGTGAAAGCGGATAAATTGGAAGATTATATTATTATGGGAGAGCTTGCTTTAGATGGCGAATTGCGCCCTATTAGAGGCTCGCTCCCCATTGCTATTGAGGCCAGAAACCGAGGGTTTAAGGGTGTGATTCTTCCGAAACAAAATGCAGAAGAAGCGGCAATTGTGAATAAAGTTGAGGTGATTCCTGTGGCTTGTCTCACTGAAGCGACGGATTTCTTAAATGATAAGTTGAAGATTGCTCCAATCAAGAAAGATACGAGGAAGTTGTTCTTCAATGCACAGCAAGATTTTCCTTTTGATTTTTCTGATGTAAGAGGACAAAGCAATGTGAAACGTGCGTTGGAGGTGGCTGCTGCTGGTGGACATAACGTTATTATGATTGGCCCTCCTGGCTCTGGAAAGACTATGCTTGCCAAACGAGTGGCGACGATTCTGCCCCCTTTGACGCTCCATGAGGCATTGGAGACCACTAAGATTCATTCAGTGGCAGGATTGCTTCCTGAGAATTGTTCTCTGATCGCCCAGCGTCCTTTTCGTTCCCCTCATCATACGATTAGTGATGTCGCATTAGTTGGGGGTGGAAGTAAACCACAACCAGGGGAGATTAGTTTGGCTCATAATGGCCTTTTGTTTTTAGATGAATTGCCAGAGTTCAAACGTTCTGCATTGGAAGTGATGCGGCAGCCCTTAGAGGCAAGAAAGGTGACAATTTCTCGTGCTAAGACAACGGTGGACTACCCCAGTTCTTTCACACTTCTAGCCGCTATTAATCCCTGTCCGTGCGGATTCTATAATCATCCGACTAGAGAATGTGTGTGTAATCCGACTCAAATTCAGCGATATTTAGGTAAGATATCTGGCCCTTTACTTGATCGCATTGACCTGCATATTGAGGTTACTCCTGTCCCCTTTGAAGAGCTTTCTGCTTATGCTGATGGAGAAAAGAGTGCATCTATCCGTGAGCGCGTGATTAAAGCGAGAGAGATTCAACTTAATCGATTTAAGCAATATAAAGGTATTTATTCTAATGCGATGATGCCCTCTCGACTTGTACGGGAAGTCTGTGCTATTGGTAAAGATAGCCAGAATTTGTTGAAGGTGGCTATGCGTAAACTTGACCTATCGGCTCGTGCGTATGACCGTATTTTAAAGGTGGCAAGGACGATTGCTGACTTGGCTGGGGAGGAACATATACAGGCGAATCATGTGGCAGAGGCTATTCAGTATCGAAGTTTAGATAGGGAGAGTTGGGGGAGCTAGAGAGGGTTTCGCTTCAAGTATCCTCTATCTTATAATTTGGTAACAAATTACATTTGCAGGTCTTGTATTAATTACCTATCTTGTAAGTAGTTTAAGTGCTAAACTTACAAAAGTCTATTTGCTCATACCTACATTTCAACTATTGTATGTAACATTTCATTATTATATAAAGCATTCTTAAATGCCTATACCTACGAATGATTTGGTTTCTACTGTATTTCGTTTTGTTACAGTAAGGAACCCTAAAAAACCATCTGTATCCAGGTTAATGACTGGATTTACTCGAATGGAAAATGCCACACGAACTAATTCTAGCTTACATGACCAACTAGAAGTAATTCGAAGTGACGAGAGCTTAACAATAGAGCAGAAATTAACAAATCTAAAAGATGCAGCTATTGTACTGAAAACGAATGAAGATCCAGAAAATCCATTTACTTTTATTGATTCACGTGCTCAAGTTGATTCAACAATCCCCAATTTATGGGGATTAAGTAATTGGTTACAAGCAAGACGAACGACGCTGACCAAAAGTGACTTAGTTGATTATTTATCGTTAAATCCTGTTTCAATATCAACAGAGCAATTAGCTTGGGTATGGGATAATCTCCTCATCTATGAATTATTAGGAGGCTCATCTTATATGAAGCAGGCTATATATGATATTCTTCGTACGGGTCATGTATTAGTGTATTATAACGATTTAGATTTTGTTCCAGAGGGAGATGAGGAAGAACTTCGTCAGCTTTTACGCGCGAAAGTTATTCTTCCTGAAACCATCTTTCCGCTTCCTGTAGCATCTACAACTATTTTAACTCCTCCTGAGGATATTCCAGATGAGACAGAGTCTTTGCTAAAAGCTGAGGTATTGAAATACCAAATTGCGATAGGAGAACTTTATGGTTTATACGAACATGCGCAGGAGATTGCTCGAAATCAACCTGCCCCTCCAACAGATGCTCCGCCCTTAACAAACGAAAGATTGGGTACCTTAACTCAAGACCATATTGATGGGTTGAGTCCTGATACGCAGGCTCTCCTTACCCAACATAAAGTCGTGGTAGGGATGAATATGGAGTATGCGATGAAGAAGTTCTTTCGACAGGTTCGGGGTTTAGATAGACAGTTATGGGGAAACATTAAGTCTTCTCGAAAGACGGTTTTGTTTGGTGGTGCTATCTGGCAAGAAGAGATTATGGGGGATGATCATTCTCACGAAGCGAAACTCAAGGATGATTCTCCCATTACGCTTAATGACTATTGGGGATTTTATCCATCAGGAGATAACCAATGTAGAATTAAACCTTTAGGAATCGCTGATTTTAGAAGATTAGAACAGAAACTTTGTTGCTATAAGCCAGGCGAAGTTGCTCATATTGAGAACATTCTTCAGGGAGAACTCAAAGAGAGAGCAATTAGACGTTTGAGCCGTAGAGAAGAAACCTTTACTTCTATTAGTGAGAGAGAGTCTATTAATGAGCGAGATTCGGTTACAACAGACCGATATGAAATGCAAGCAGAGAGTTCTAAGGTAATTCAAGAAGATCGTTCTTTTGATTTGGGTATGACAGTGGCAGGAGGTTTTGGTCCTGTAGATGTCACAGTAAACTCCAATGTTTCCAATCATTCTTCTAGCCAAGAATCGGACAAAAACTCTGTGAACTATGCCAAAGAAGTTACGGAAAGAGCCCTGCAACGTATCACAGAACGGGTACGAACAGAGCGAAGTACGAAGACTATTGAGGAGTTCGAGGAGAATGCCAAACATATATTGGACAATATAGGAGGGAGCCAACATGTTGTTGGAATCTATAGATGGGTTGATAAGATTTATCAATATTCGCTCGTCAATTATGGGAAACGTTTGATGTTCGAATTTATGATTCCTGAGCCTGCGGCCTTTCATCTTTGGGCAATGACTCAGTCTTCTGCAGGAAGTAATGTTGTTTTGGAGGAGCCGATTGATCCTAAGTCTGATGCTGTTTTTGGGGTTAATGCTTTGAAAAACCCTTCTTTCCTGACAGAGGTAAATTATTTAGAATGGGCTTCACGCTACGGGGCTGAGGTTGATGTTCCTCCTGCCTTTATTCGTACGCTCTCTAAGGCTTATGGTAGAGAAGGTTTGGATGCAACAGCATCAGGCCCTCATTTTGTGGATGTATACAATGATTTGACGATTCCAGAGGGGTATAATCCTGTAGAAGCAGATGTCAATTACAATTATCCTGATCCACAAACAGGAGAATGGCTAACGATTCAAATTGGTAACTATGCCTTTTATGATTCTGACTCTGGAACCAGAACGATTCCTATCACCAATACAGTCTCAAACTCAATAGTGGGCTCAAGTGCATTGGGAACCGAGGGAACCCTTCCTGTGAGTGTTACAGGGCGAGTAATGGGGTATATTTTAAATGTCACGGTGAAATGCCTTCGTTCTGCTGAGGTTTTTGAAGCATGGCAGATAAAAACCTTCAACAAAATCATGGCAGCATATCAAGCGCGTAAGGCTGAATATGCAACAGCCTTAGCAGAAGCTAAAGCTCGGTTGAACTTTACTATACAAGGAACGAATCCTCGTATGAATCGTATGATTGAACAAACCGAGTTGAAAAAGGGGTGTCTCAATAGTCTATTCTATGGAGACAACTTCAGTTCTTGGAGCGTTTGGCATTATAACGATACTAATCCTTGTAATTCTCCTGTAACCAATACGAATTGTGCTGATATTGCCCATGGAGAAATGGCAAAGTTCTTAGAAAAGGCTTTTGATTGGAAACTGATGACATACCTTTTCCTTCCTTATTATTGGGGAAATAAGTGTCGTTGGAAAAAGTTGTATCAACTTAATGATTCAGATCCGTTGTTCTTGAACTTTCTCCAATCGGGTATGGCTCGGGTATTGGTGCCAGTCTCCCCTAGTTATGAAGGAGCAATCCTTCATTTTCTGAAAACGCGCCAGGTTCCCAGTAATCTTGATGTGCCATTTGGTAATAGTGAAATAGAGTTAGCAATCGCACAAGAACTTGAGAATCCGATAGAACCCGTGAATCCTGAAGGAGTAGAAAATAGTTGGGAAGTGCGTATCCCAACCTCATTAACAATTCTACAATGTGACTCTGGCTGTATTGATGAAGATGGACTTCCATGTGATTGTGAGGAGTCTAACTTTGCAGGAAATTCAGGAGGACTACTTGTTCCTGGAAATAATGATAATCCAAGTTAGTATTGAATAGTTGAGCAACTACCAACTTCCTGAATAGGATATTGGTAGTTGTTCAACTAACTTATTTTTGTTTGAAGGAGTGTTTCAGACTCTTTATCATTTCTATTTTCTATCAACCTACGCATAAAACATGTCTAACACAGTCAATATATATGAACTAGTAAAGCCAGAAAAGCTCCTTCGGAACAAAGAGCTTATCAAATCAATACTAGTAGAGCCTCTACCTGGCATTACGATGAAGGACTGGATTCTTATCATTAATCCTACTACTGGCAGTCTCTCTTTATCTGTTTCTGAGCAAAGAATGTCTGGACTGGCAGTTAGAAAGGGAGTATATAATGAGTCTATTATCACCCAATATCTTAAACAATACCTAGAAAGGGTTCAACAACGTCAGAAGCGGCAAGCAATAAGTAGTTTTCCGTCATTACTTCCTAAGTATATAAAACGAGAATATAGTATTCCTGTCAATGCCCAAAATGCAAATTTTCACTATTGGGTTGCAAATTTTTCCATATATCTTCATGCGAATCCTAGTTTTAATGTGAAAGTTTGCAGGGTATTAGGAGCAGGTTTAACTATATACCTTGGTCGTAATGGGCAGGTTATTAAACTCCTTTTAAATTGGCGACCAGTGGAAAAGAAAGTAGGAGTGCCTTCTCTTTTTTCTGCAAATCTTTCTGAAGAAGCACAAAATGCTCTGCAAAGTCGATTATGTTATAGTTTTAATGTTGATAAAGTCTATCAGAGCCATTTATTGCCTTTTATACGGCTTACAGAACTACCTCCTTATAAAATGAGAGCAGCTTCGAGTTTTTCGTTTATTCCTCAAATATCTTCAGCATTAAGTCACCAAGACATCATCCTTCATGCACAAATATATGGAGGTCATAAGGAGGCGCAATATGCTTTCAAGTGGTACTTATGGGATATAGATAACTTTAAAACGAAACTTATCTTAGTCTCTCAATTACCTCATTTAAAACTAGGTGTGGCGAATTATACTGTTGTACTAAATGTAAAAGATATAAAAACGAATATTGAGCAAGAAATAGAAGTATCAGTAAGTCCTGAAGTATTTTATACAGTAGATGCTGGCATTAATACCCCATCTGTATTTTTCCCTTCACTTAGAACTCTACCAGATTCCAATTCAGCTATAGAACCAGTAAAGTCAGTTTTTTATCATGAGTTAGTCCAGCATGCCTATTCAATATTTGAAAACCTCCCTTCGATAATTGATTTTCATGACTCCTTCATTAATCAATCAAGATTTAATCACATAGTATACCAAGGAATTGATTATAAGGCATTAGATAGTAAGAGCTTGCAAGTTCTGAGCAGAACAAATGTTGCTATAATAACGGAGAATAATGACTATGTCTTATTCTCTTCCAAGGCTGTAAATCAATATGAGAAAACTATGAGCCCAGCCTTCACGCAAATAGCAATTATAATGTCGTTTGATGAGAGAAAAATACTAGAGCATGGCCAAACAATTAATCGTTTTCAATCCAAAGAAGTTTCCAACTATGCTTCTATACTAGAGGCATTTAATCATGAGGTAAATGTACATGCAAAAGCCTATCTACAGATAATAATGGATTATCGATCTGGAAAATACAATAGCAATCAGGAATTTATTATAGAAATTACAAATAAGCTAAAGGATATAAATGACTTGAAAGTTGATCATAAACACTTCGTAAAAGTATTAGAAACAGGAATAGAAGATGACTTTGCCAAAACAGAAAAAGAGTTGGTAAAGTTTTTATGTGAACCAGGAGCCCAAAAGCAATATCAGCTTACTATAGGAAAAAAAATTGCTCAATATCTAGAACTTCTGGGAAAACAGGATAGGAAAGCTTGCAAAAATGAAATAGACGTTATCAATGGAGAATATACTTATACATTGAGAGAGGTATAAAATCTCTCTCCAGATTCTCCATTATATCATGTGAAGGAGTAATCATATAAACTGATAGTTTAGCTTAAAGAAGAATCTTTGCCTTGTATAATAATACTTAAATTATAAAAGATTATGGATATAGGTGATATACTAAAGCAAGTAATAACAATACAGCCATACACTATATATATATCTTTTACTGATAAAAAGATATATCGCAGAGTATTTGCATTATATGATCAGCTTATTGAAGGGAGAGAAATAATAACTCCACCTAAAAACATCAAGGATATAGAGAGCTTTACTTTCATGAAAAAAATAAAGGAGATTATTTATGCTCTACCTCAGAATCAGAAAAAACAAATTTTATATGCAATAAAAACACACGTCTCTAAATACAAATCACAGGAACCTATGCGTTCTGACACTGAGGATGATGTTGAAATGGATATCTCTACTTATCAGTTTGATACAGTAAATATTCAAAAAAAGGTACTCTATTATCTCAAACACAATGCCTCAAGTTACTTTATGAGAGCCAAGCGAGTCAATTTTGCAGCACAAATTCTTATAGAATTCGAAGGTAAATATTTCTTTCAGCACGAACATATCTTTCCAATTAGGTATACGGGTTACTCGCATGGTAATCAAGCAACTCCTGGACTGACTTTCCCCAGTTGGCTTTCAAGTATTTCAATATATGATACTCTCAAAGAGAGAAACCCTGGAGGTCAAACAGGAACTGTAAAAGGTGCTAATGATATAATAGAAGAGTTTAACAAAAACACTAACAGTTTTCAGAGACTACAGCGTAAATGTAAGCCAATCTATCCTATATCTCCAAGAAATTCAGATAAGGATAAGGAACTTTATTATGAATACCTCGCACTTATTGGTATGCATGAAGTTATACATAATATAATATGGAGAATGAAGCCTAATGGAAGCCTCCACATATTACATGAGTATAGAATTAATGAGCTTACTTTAGGAACTATAGCCAGTAGTAAGATTCAAACACATCCTATCACCCCTTATGAGTTCTTTCGGAACCATATTATTCCTGCTGATACAGATAATCCAAAAGAATGGGAAAATTTACTAAAAGAAGCTCCTTATAACCAGAATCGTGTTGATTCTATAAGAAAGGCTTTGGAGGTACAAGAAAATGTCAAAGAATACATAGAGGCACTCTTTGATGAAGAAATTCTTAAAAGTGGAAAGTTATTAAGAGAAAGAAGGGAGGAGAATAATGTAGAGTACTTTTTAGGATATCCTAACCTGCTTTCTCCTGGAACAAGCGTTGTTTGCCTTTGGTTTAATGGCGCTGAAACTAGGCAGCAATTTTGGAGATTACCTTTCTCCCCTAGGTTAAATCTTCCGATATTAAGTTATTTGAGTCTATCACCTTATAATACTTATCAATTAGAATTAAATTTATCAGTACATGTAGTAAATGATGACAAACCATCAGTTCTTATACGAATAGTATCCCCAGAGTCAACACGTTTTATCAGCTTAGAAATTCTGAATCAACAAGGAGAAATTATTTACTTTCATCCTCCAGCTTCAAAAAGGGAGAAAGGGTATATTGAAGAGGAGGTTATAAAAGTTCACTTTGACAATAAAGGGTTAGGAGTTTTTTTTCTAAAAGCTTATACCAAGGATGACTCAATTGTTAAGAAGTTTTTTATTTCGGATTAATTATCGAATATACTATGTTCGATCCTTAAAACACAAATGTATGGAGTCTTATCGAAATGATCGCGGAATTTGCGTATTTTTTGACAAAACGGATTATTATTACCTAGCCTTTTTTATTATAATCTTCTATTTCTTATCTAGTTGCCAGGAGACTAAGCATCCAAAATTAACAAAAAGAACATCACAAGATGAAATGTGTATGGTAAGCACAGATACTCTTCGCCACATTCGGACAGAACTAAAAGATACAGCATGGAAATTCTTCTTGGCGGAAGAAGGAAGAGTGGCTAGCTATCGCGGGAGTCTTGAACGCAAAGAATCGTATCAGTCAGGTTCTCCCTCAGTATTTTCATCTTTTGATAGTACACTTATTGGATTGCATTTCCACTATTTTTCAGGGGATGTAACTGCATTATACTCGTGTAGGAATCAAAGATACGAGTTATTTGATATGGACGATATGATTATGATGGGGAAAGAAGCTGATAAAGATATTAAGCGATTTAAACATTTAATTAAAGGCCATAACTTTCGTTCTCCATATGAACTGTTTGAGCTAATTAGACGCTGTTTTCTTGACACACATTATAACCGAGATGGATTTACATATTACGAGTATCCCTATTCAGTAGCGAAGCTCCGTAAATATATCAATCCAGACCATATCCTTCCTGACTATACTAATTACTTCGTCTTTCTTTTCGTTCGAAGAACAGAGTATATTAATCTATATTCATCACTCGGCGTTGAACACGGTGTACATTTGTGTTTCCTCATTCCAAAAGATGACTATCACAACTTCATGCTTTTGAGATATGACTTTTTGAATGATAAAACGAGTTTAACTGGGTTTAACATCTGAATATAAATGATGGACTAAGTCATCAATTTGAAGTCGCTCAAAATCCAATGAATGAGATTTTACATGTATTCAAATATAGCTTGCAAAACATTCGCCCTTTTATTTACTGGACTTATATTCATCGGTTCTAAGGGGTGTGATTCCATACATAGCCCATATTGTTCATATTTCGCCCCTATAGTACATCAAGCAATCTATAAGGATTCATTAAGCAGTGAAAAAGACATCGACTGTAACACATTTAGGTATGCAAATGGAAGCCTCCATTTATATACATTTCTCCTTCCGACTAATGATAATCGTCCTAAACCTGATTCTCCACCAAGTGGGGCTCCATTAGCCTCTCAAGTAAAGGAACCTCCCAATGCATTTGTATTATATTCTCAACAAACCCATACATATAGCATACTACCTAGGCTTCCCCTTTATCAGGAACTAAACTCGGGAAAAGTGTGGTCGTATATAAATGACATTAAAGCATTTATTAAAGACCACCCCATCCAATCACCAAGAGAAATTGCAGAATTGTGTTCAAGAGTTTGTGGAGTAACACAAATGGAATTATTAAGGCGTTATTCAAGAGAAGAATTACGAGAAGGACTATCATTGGCCAATAAAGAAAAGCTGAGGTCTTCTTGGGAAAGCTCTGCCCGAAACGAGGGGCTGTTGGATCAGTCTTGGAATACTCCTCGGGAATTAGCCTTTACTCCTACCATAGATAATTATCCATCAGAAGCAGCCTATTACCCTATTCCACTTTCTTATTCTCGTTTCATTTTAGTTATTCCCCCTAATAATCCAGCTGATTTTTCCCTTGAATACATTATCACAATATGAAAACGTGATACCTAGTAATCTTTAGCATATTAGGTAATCCAATGAACATTTACAGGAGTATCTTAATTCATGAAATCCTTAGATAATTTCTGCTCTTCCCAGAAACTTCTAAGCTTCTTCTCTACCTTTAGAAAGAACTTATGCACCCCTGTTTCCATTCGACAAATAGTCGAAGCATCGACTCCTATAAGTTTCGCTAACTTCTCTTGGCTAAGGCCATTTATCTTTCTATAGTAAAGACTCTGTTGAGCAAGACTTTTATTAGGTGGTGGAAAAGGGATATATCCGAGAAAGGCAATAATCTTGGGATAGCAACTAATATAAGGAGGGCGATGGTTCAGCTCCCAGTTTGAAATACTCGCTTCATTCACACCCATAATCTCTGCAACTTCTCGTTGAAGGAGGCCGCGATCGAGTCTTGCAGCTTTGATATGATCACCCAAAGTGTTCAATTCTTTGGGATAGCCCTTCTTTTGAGGTCTACGAACTCGTAATT
>Ga0163111_10000843_pt1 | contig 18504 bp, 11 predicted proteins | sample CRUFie1St18metaG_FD_109645 | JGI IMG/M metagenome (GOLD analysis project Ga0163111, IMG submission 109645) | Marine microbial communities from the Costa Rica Dome - CRUD Field 142mm St18 metaG | ecosystem: Environmental > Aquatic > Marine > Oceanic > Photic zone | place: Costa Rica: the Eastern... | reverse complement strand
GTCCTGCGGACCGTGACCGTTGATGAGGAAGGTGTAGGTGCTGCCCGTCACGTCGGAGATGTCACGCGGGTTCATCCGCATCTTGCCCCACATGCGACGCATCTCGCCCGACATATCGCCCTCGGTCGCAGTCAGCATGTCGCGCTGGAAGTAGTGCTCGCCTACCTTAAGCTTCCGCATGATCTCGTGGGGGTGCATCGGGGTGAACTCGGATAACAGCACGACGTAGTCGCGGTCGTAACGCGGGTCGGGATCGGCACTATCGATGATGATCGGGCCGTAATGCCCCGCCTGCTCCTGCAAGCCGGAGTGCGAGTGCCACCAATAGGTGCCATTCTGCCGCACCGGGAACTCGTAGGTGAACGTCTCGCCCGGCTTGATGCCGGGGAAGCTAACGCCGGGCACTCCGTCGAACTGGAACGGTAGCAAAAGGCCGTGCCAGTGGATCGAGCTGTCTTCGTCGAGATTGTTGGTGACGTGCAGGCGCACGTTTTGCCCCTCGCGCAGTCGCACCAGCGGGCCGGGGACAGTGCCGTTGACCGCCACTGCATGACCCGAACGCGCCCCGGTCGTGAAGTGATGGTTGGCGATCGCCAGCCTGATGTCTTCGCCCGATACCTCGCCGAAGCCATTTTTCGCATGGCTAAGCGATTGTCCTCGCGCCCAAGCCGGCATGGGAAGCGCACTGGCGGCGGCAAGCGCGGCAGTGCTACGGATCAGATTTCGGCGGGAGAAAGAGACCATGGGGCAAGCTTCCGATTGAACTTCTGCGCCAAGCTATATATACCCCCATAGGGTATTTCAATCGGACTCTGGACCATGGCAGACGCGAAGACCGCGAAAATCAATCGGCTCAACCGGATCGAAGGGCAGGTGCGCGGTGTGGCGCAGATGATCGAGAACGATCGCTACTGCATCGACATCCTCCATCAAATCCAGGCGATCCGATCCGCGCTCGGCAAGGTCGAGACGCAGGTGCTGAAGGATCACGCCGCCTGTTGCGTCGCCGAAGCCATCGCCAGCGGCGACGAAGCCGAACAGCGCGAGAAGTTCGAGGAGCTGGTGACGCTGTTCGAGAAGGCGAAGCGATAGAAGCCGCATCGCTCGTGCTGCTGACCTCCCGCGATCAGAACTTCATTCCATGTAGGAGACTGCAATGCTTTTACTGCTTCGTTCCGCTATTGCTCGCCGCAGCCTCGCCGGCTCGCTCTGTTTGAGCACAGCGCTGGCGGCCTGCGCTGCACAAGCGGCCAGCTTCACCATGTATCGCGACGCGAATTGCGGTTGCTGCCTCGCATGGGCGGGCCATATCGAAGGCAGCGACGGGCACGATGTGAATGCGGTCGATCATCCCGACATGGCGTCGGTGAAGGCCGAGAACGGTGTGCCCGGCGATCTGCAATCGTGTCACACCGCGATCGTCGAAGGCTATGTGATCGAAGGCCATGTGCCCGTCGCCGACGTCGAGCGGCTGCTTGTCGAACGTCCGGCAGGCGTGAAGGGTCTCGCGGTCGCCGGGATGCCGATGGGCTCGCCGGGAATGGAGCACGGCAACCACCGGCAGGCGTTCCAGGTCATCGCCTTTGGGCCCGAAGGCCGCAGCGTCTGGGCCAGCTACCCCGCGAGCCACTGATGAGCACGAAGAAAGCCACCGTCTACCGGATGGTTATGCCCGACCATCTGTGTCCCTACGGCCTGAAGACCGTGGACCTGCTGAAGCGCGAAGGCTTCGAGGTCGAGGATCATCACCTGACCACGCGCGAGGAGACCGACGCCTTCAAGAAGAAGCACGGTGTCGAAACCACGCCGCAGACCTTTATCGGTGGCGAGCGGATCGGCGGTTACGACGACCTTCGCCAGCACTTCGGGAAATCGCGCAGTCAGCCGAAAGAGGGCGAAACGAGCTACCAGCCGGTCATCGCGATCTTCGGTGTGGCCTTCCTGCTCGGCCTGGCGATCAGCTTGTATGTCTTCGATACCATCTTCACGGTGCAGGCGATCGAGTGGTTCGTCAGCCTCTCTATGGCGTTGCTGGCGATCCAGAAATTGCAGGACGTGCGCAGTTTCTCGACGATGTTCCTGAACTATGACCTGCTGGCCCGGCGCTGGATTCCCTATGGGTTCGTCTATCCCTTCGGTGAGGCGCTCGCCGGGGTACTGATGGTCGCGCATGCCCTACCGATCGTCTCGGTGCCGGTATCGCTGTTCATCGGCACGGTTGGCGCGATCAGTGTGTTCAAGGCGGTCTATATCGACAAGCGCGAGCTCAAGTGCGCCTGCGTGGGCGGCAACAGCAACGTGCCGCTCGGCTTCGTCTCGCTGACCGAAAACCTGTTCATGATCGGCATGGGCCTGTGGATGGGAGCCAAGGCGCTCGGCTTGATCGTGATGTGATCAGCGCGAGGAGTCGAGTTCCTCGCGCCTTTCGGGCGTCACCTCGCGGCCGACAGCGGCCTCCGCTTCGGCTTGCAGCTCGGGAGTGAGAGCGGCAGTGCGTGGCGGCAGGGGCGTCCCGTCGCCCATCTCGCCATTCGTCTCGATGTCTTCGAGCAACAGCTCCATCTGCGCGATTTCCTTCACCTGCGCCTCGATGATGGCATCGGCCAGTTCGCGCACGCGCGGGTCCGAGATCTGCGCGCGGCGGCTGGTCAGCACCGCGATGGAATGATGGGGTATCATTGCCTTCATGTAGGCTTGGTCGTCCACCGTCGCCTGGCTGCGCGCGAGGAAAAGGAACAGCGCAAAGCCTATCACTGCGCCCACCATCACCAGCACCTTGGTGATGAAGGTGCGATACATTCCCCACATGAAGCCCAACATGATGACGATCATCGCCATCCCCATCATCAGCGCCATCCACATGCGGGTCTGGCTGAACCAGATGTGCCCTGCCTCGTAGACGTTCGAATATTTGAGCACGAACATCGTGACGATCGACGTGGCAATCATCGCCGCGAAAGTCGGCCATTTGCTCTGGTGAGTTTGTTCGGTTGGGGTCCAATTTTCGTTTGCCATTTGCGCCTCCTCTTTCGGATCTACACCCCCTGGGGGTATAGGGTTCCGACGAAAGCCGCCGCATCACGAACGGGTCGTGTGGGCAATGTCTGGTGCTTCAAGATCTTCCGCGCAAAATCGGATTGGCCGCTAACGGCCCAAAAGCTGCCGTTGAATTGCGTCGTTAAAGGGGGCGGGGTCTCGAGCTGCGCTTGATATCCTGCGTGGCCGTTCGACTGTCATTCGCGAAACGCGCCTTGTTGCGAACACTGTAAGCTGAATTTCTTCGAACGAATGGGCTTTCGATAGCTGGCGCGCTTGTTTACGCAGCTTGTCATGGCTGCCATCAAACGATCGCTCGGCTTGCTGGGCGCAATATTGCTCGCGAGCTGCGCGTCCGAAGAGGAGGGTCGTTCCGACGAGCCCGTCCCGGTGGTTGCCGAAACCGTGCGGTTCCTTCCCGACCAGACCGAGGTCGAGGCGATCGGCACGGCGCGCGCGATGACTTCGGCGGAAATCTATCCCGAGAGCGCGGGCCGCGTAACCCGGGTGATGTTCTCCGCGGGCGACTTCGTCCGCTCGGGCCAGCCGCTCCTCCAACTCGACGAACGGCAGGAGCGGCTCGCGGTCGATGCCGCGCGTGTGCAGGTGCTCGAAGCCGAGCAATTGCTTGGTCGCTACCGTCGGATCGAGGATACCGGCGCGATTTCCGAAAGCCAGATCGAGGCAGGCGAAACCGCGCTCGCCTCGGCGCGGGTTGCATTGCGGCAGGCGCAGGCCGAACTCGCGGATCGGGTCATCCGGGCCCCGTTCTCCGGCCATATCGGTCTGACCGATATCGATCCCGGCGACCGCGTGAGCGACGCTACCCCGATCGCGCAAATCGACCAGCGCAGCCGGCTCTACATCGACTTTCCCGCCCCCGAGGAAGTGTTCACGACGTTGCGTGAAGGGCAGGTCGTGCAGGTGGCGGCCTTTTCCGATCCGGACAATCCGATCGACGCGCGCATCGTGTCGACCGATTCCCGCGTCGCCAGCGACAGCCGCAATTTCATCGTTCGCGCGGCAATCGCAAATTCGGGCGACCGTTTCCGTCCCGGCATGAGTTTCCGCGTGACCTTTACCCGCGACGACGTCACGCGTGCGGCGGTCGCCGAAGAGGCGATCGTATGGGGCGGGGAGGGCTCCCACCTGTTTGTCGTGCGCGAGAGCGAGGCGGCGCGAATGCCGGTTACGATCACTTCGCGTCGTGATGGCCTGGCATTGGTCGACGGGGCGCTGAAAGCGGGCGACCGGGTGATCGTCGAAGGCGTGCAGAAGATCCGCGACGGACAGGCGATCCGGCTGGTACGTCCGGTCGTTGCGCCCGAGGCCGATGTCGAATTGCGAGAGACCGCCAAAGCCGGCAACGACAACGATGGCGGATAAGTCCGATCTGCCGATGCTTGCGGTCAAGCGGCCGCTGCTGGTCGGGGTGCTCAACCTCCTGATCGTGATCGCCGGTCTTGCCGCGTTCGCCGGCATCGAAATTCGCGAACTGCCCAATGTCGATCGCCCGATCGTCTCGGTCACCGCCTCGCTCCCGGGGGCTGCGCCCGAAACCATGGACAGCGAGGTGACGAGCGTCCTCGAAGATGCGGTTGCGCGCGTTACCGGGGTGCGGCAGATCAATTCGTCGAGCGAGGAGAACAACAGCCGGATCCGTGCCGAATTTAATCCCGGGGTCGATCTCGACACTGCGGCTTCGGATGTCCGCGAAGCCGTCAGCCGCGTAACGCGCGACCTTCCCGACCGCGTCGAACAGGTCAACATCATCAAGGCCGACGCCGACGCCCAACCGATCATGATCCTCGCGGTGTCGAGCGACCGCTATGGCGAGGCCGAACTGACGCGGGTCGTCGAGAACGACGTCATTCCCGAATTGCTGACCGCCGAAGGCGTTGCGAGCATCGACCAGTTCGGCACGCGTGCCTTGCAGATGCGCGTGTCGGTCGATCCCGCGCGGCTCAACCGGTTCGGACTGACCATGAGCGATGTCGCCATGGCGCTCGAAGGCGCGCCCTATGACGTGCCGGTCGGATCGTTCCGTTCGGAATCGCAGGAATTGGTGGTCCGCGCGGATGCCAGCGCGACCGATCCCGATCTCATCCGCGAGGTCGTCGTCGCAGGAACGACCCGGGTCGGCGATGTCGCCGAAGTGACGCTGGCTCCGGCCGACGCGACCAATTTCGTCCGGCTCGACGGGCGCCCCATCGTCGGGCTCGGCGTCGTCCGCCAGGCGAGCTCGAACACGATCCAGATTTCCAATGCGATCCGCGCGTCGGTCGATCGGGTCGCGGCACGGTACCAGGATCTCGATATCAGCGTCGTCTCGGACGATGCCGACTTCATCGAGGTATCGGTCCGCGAAGTGCTGATCACGCTGGCCTTCACCATCCTCGTGGTGGTCGGAACGATGCTGCTGTTCTTCCGCGCGTGGCGCCCGACAATGATCCCGAGCACCACGATCCCGGTCGCACTGATCGGCGTGCTCGCCGGGATCTGGCTGATGGGGTTCTCGATCAATCTGCTGACGTTGCTCGCGCTGGTTCTCGCCACCGGTCTCATCGTCGACGATGCGATCGTCGTGCTCGAGAATACGCAGCGGCTCCAGAACAAGGGGCTTGGACGGCGAGCCGCGGCAGTGGTCGGCACGCGGCAGGTGTTCTTCGCCGTAATCGCGACGACCGCGGTGCTGGTGTCTGTGTTCCTGCCGATCAGTTTCCTGCCCTCGCAGGCGGGGCGGCTGTTCCGCGAATTCGGCTTCGTCCTGTCGGTTGCGGTGCTGATCTCCTCCTTCGTCGCGCTATCGCTGGTTCCGGCACTGGCAGCCAAGTTCGACCTTCGCAGCGGCAACGAGGGGCCGGATCGACTGACGCGCTTCGGGGCGAATTTGCGCGAGCGCTACACGGCGTTGCTGCGGCGGTGCCTCGACCATGGCCGGATCGTGGTCGCAAGCGCGGTCGCCATCGCGGGGCTCACGGGCCTGCTTTATCTCCAGCTCGATGCCGAACTGGTCCCGGACGAGGATCGCGGCGTGATCGAAGTCGATGCGACCGGTCCGGATGGCGTGGGGCTCGATTTCATGGATCGCGAACTCGACGAGATCGAGGTCGTGCTCCAGCCCTATCTCGAGAGCGGAGAGATCCAGAGCACCTTTTCGATCGTCGGTCGTTACGATCCCAATCGCGTCCGCGTCACCGCGCAGCTTGCCGACTGGAGCGAGCGCGATCGCAGCCAAACCGCGATCGTCGAGGCACTGAACGACCCGCTTCGCGAGATTCCCGGCTCGCGGACCAATGCCCGCGGACGTGGCACGTTGAGCTTCGGCGGCGGGGGCGGCGGCAATATCGAGGTCGCGCTGACCGGCGGCGAATACGACAACATTTTCCAGTCGGCGCTCGCGCTCAGCGAGGCGATCGATACCCGTTCGCAAATCCTCTCCAATCCCGATATCTCCTACCAGCCGACCCAGCCGCAGCTCTCGGTGCAGATTGATCGCCAGCGCGCGTCGGACCTCGGGGTCGATCTCGACGATGTTGCCCAATCCTTGCGCGCGATGATCGGGGGCGACGACATCGTCGATCTCAATGTCGGCGATCAGGCAGTGCCGATCTTCCTGACCTCCGAAGCGGTCGCGGTGACGAACCCCTCGGACCTGCGCAATCTCTACGTCCGGACGGAAAATGGTGGCCTGGTGCCCTTGTCGAGCATCACCCGGATCGTCGAACAGGGTGTCGCGGCGGAACTTGACCGCACCGAACAGCGTCGGGCGATCGAGCTGGAAGCCAACATTGCCGAAGGAGTGCCGCTGCAGGAGGCGATCGACGAGATCGAACGTCTCGCCGCCGAGTCCGTGGCCGATGATATCGACATACTGCTGCAGGGCGAAGCGGAGAGCCTCGAGGAAACCTCGAACGACGTTTTGATGACCTATCTGTTCGCGCTTGTGATCGTTTTCCTCGTTCTGGTCGCGCAATTCGAAAGCCTGACCAGCGCGCTGGTGGTACTCTTGACCGTGCCCTTCGCGCTTGCCGCTGCAATTCTCGCGCTGTTCCTTTCCGGCGTCTCGCTCAATATCTACTCGCAGATCGGTCTCGTCATGCTGATCGGGCTGATGGCGAAGAACGGTATCCTGATCGTCGAGTTCGCCGATCAGCTGCGACACCAGGGCCGCAGTGTGCGCGAAGCGGCCGAGGAAGCCGCGGCGATCCGCCTCCGCCCGATCGGCATGACATTGATCTCGACCGTGATCGGCGCGGTGCCGCTGATCCTGGCATCGGGCGCCGGGGCCGAGGCGCGACAGTCGATCGGCTGGGTCATTCTCGGCGGGCTCGGCATTGCAGGAGTGTTCACCCTGTTCCTTACCCCGGTGATATATCTCGGGATCGCACGCTTCGGACAACCGCGCAGCGTCGACCTGGCAAGGCTGCAGGAAGAGATCGAGGACGTCGACGAAGACACGACGATGGCGCTGGCATGACGGTTGCGAGGATCGCCTTTCCGGCATGTGCGATGCTGTTGGCTGGCTGCGCGACTACTGCGGTCGAGATGCCCGAGGCTGCGATTGCCGCGCCGGTCACATATGCCGCTGACCTGCCCGCGGCGGGCCTAGACGAGGCCTGGTGGCAGGCTTTCTCCGATCCGGTGCTCGACACGCTGATCGCGCGCGGTCTTTCTGCCAATCTCGAGATCAGCGCTGCAAGCGACCGGGTGCTTGCGGCCGCGGCGCTGCTGCGAGCTGAGCAGGGCGACCGCCTTCCGACCATCGACGGTTCTGCGCAAATCGGCGTCGAACGCGATAACGATGGGACGCGTGGGACAGCGGGTGGCGGTCTGCTTGGCAGGTTCGACCTTGACTTGTCCGGGCGCCTCGGTGCCGAGGTTCGCCTTGCCGCTGCGCGCTATGCCGAGGCTGACTACCTGCGCTCTGACCAGCGCCGACTGGTCGCCGCGGCGATCGCCGCGCAATATGTCGAATATCGCCGGACCGGAGCGCAGCTCGCACTGCTCGAGGAATCGACCGAGCTCCAACGACAGACCCTCCGGATCGTCACTCTGAGGTTCGAGGCGGGGCTTTCGGCCAATCTCGACGTGCGCCGTGCGGCCGCCGATCTGGCGCAGACGCAGGCGCGGCTCGGCTTGATCGAAGTCGCCCGGGCAGAATCGAAGCATGCGCTTGCAGTTCTGCTCGGAGAAACGCCCGGCACACTCTCTATTCCCGCAACCGTGGACGATGAATCGGCAATACCCCACTACGGCGCGGGGCCAGCGATCGGAGGGCCAGCCAATCTCTTGCGGCGGCGCGGCGACGTGCTTGCAGCCGAGGTCCGGCTGGCCGCCGCCGCAGCGCAGGTCGGCATCGAACAGGCAGATCTGCGGCCCTCGCTGGTGGTACCAGGCTCGATCCTGATCGGCGACGGTTCGCTCGATGGGCTGTTCTCCAGTTTCCTCGCCACGCTCGGTGCCGCGCTGGACCTGCCGCTGTTCGACGGCGGGCGACGTCGCGCGGAAGTTGAGGCCGCACGTGCCGAACTCGAGGTCAGCGAGGCCGAATACAGGCAGACCTTCCTGCTGGCTTTGGCCGAAGCCGAAAACGCGCTGGTCGCGATCTCCGCCTACCGCCAGCGTTCCGAGGCACTTGCCGAAGCGACCGAGCAAAGCGAAACCGCGCTTAGCCAATCCAACGCGCTGTACCGCGAAGGGCTCGCCTCGCTGTTCGACGTCCTCGACGCGCAACGCCAGCTTATCGCCAGTCGTCAATCCTTGCTCGACAACCGGGCCGATCTGGCGATTGCATTTATTGCGCTGCATTCTGCCGCCGCGTCCGCGGACGGAGGTGAGATGTCCGGGCCGATACCTATGTAAACTGTGCGGTCGTTTGCGCTCTCCGGCGCCGGAATGTCCGCTGGCGTCCAGCATCTGCAGGTACACGCTTAGGCCGCCGGACTCGGAGCCCGGCGGCGGTGTGGTTCTATATCGAGCGTCTAAGACAGCCCTTAGGCTATGCCGTCTATGACAGCGTAACGTGGCGCTTGAGATGGTGGCCGACGCTGCCGAACTCGGATTCGAAGATCGTCAGACGCTTGAAATAATGGCCGATCGCATATTCGTCGGTCACGCCATTGCCGCCGTGGATCTGCACGGCTTCCTGCCCGATCAGCCGGGCGGCCTGGCCCACGCCGACCTTTGCCGCCGAGACGGTGCGCTTGCGCTCCGCTTCGCCCGCATCGAGCTTGAGCGTGGCGAGATAGGTCAGCGAAACCGAGGTTTCGTAAGCCGTGTACATGTCGACCATGCGGTGCTGGAGCACCTGGAACTTGCCGATCGGCACGCCGAACTGCTTGCGCTGCTTGGAATATTCGAGCGTCATCGCATGCGCGACTTTCATTGCACCGCAGGCCTCGGCGCACTGGGCCGCGATCGCATGGTCGGTCACCCGTTCGATCAGCGGCAGCCCGGCGCCTTCTTCGCCGATCAGCGCGTCGGCGGGAACCGAGACGTTCTCGAAATAGATCTCCGAAGCGCGGCGCCCGTCGACCGTTTCGTAATCGCGCGTGACGATGCCGTCGGCCGACTTGTCGACGATGAACACGCTGACCCCCTCGCGATCGCGACGTTCGCCGCCGGTGCGGGCAGTGACGACGAGATGGCTTGCCCAGGGCGCGCCGATCACCACCGCCTTGTGCCCGTTGAGGACGTAGCCGTCGCCGTCCTTCTTCGCGGTGGTCTCGAGATCGGCGTAATCGTAGCGGCCGCGCGGTTCGGCATAGGCAAATGCGAATACGCGGCTGCCGTCGATGATCGCGGAGAGATGCTCTTCGCGCTGCGCGTCGGTTCCTGCCTGTGCGAGGAACCCGCCCGCGCACACGACCGTGGGAACGAAGGGTTCGACGACGAGGCCCTTGCCGAATTCTTCCATCACGATCATCGCATCGATCGCGCCGCCGCCGAAGCCGCCGACGTCTTCGCTGAACGGCATCCCGAGAATGCCCAGTTCGGCGAGCTGCGCCCAGATCTCGGGACGCCATCCGGCTTCGCTCGCGATCGCTTCGCGGCGTGCTTCCCAGTCATATTGCTCGCGGACCAGACGCGACAGCCCGTCGCGTACCATGTCCTGCTCTTCGGTGAAGTTGAAATCCAAGGGTCTCTCTCCGCTTGTGCTCTGGCCTTACAGGCCGAGGATCATTTTGGTGATGATGTTGCGCTGGATCTCGTTCGATCCGCCGTAGATCGACGTCTTGCGCATGTTGAAATAGGTCGCTGCCGAATGGTGCGCATAGTCGGGACCGATGGGATATTCGTTCGACCCGGTGTCATTCGCGATGCTGCCGTAATAGGGCGCCGAATAGCTGCCGACCGCTTCGAGCGTGAGCTCGGTCAGGCGCTGCTGGATTTCGGTACCCTTGATCTTGAGGATCGAGCTCTCCGGCCCCGGGCCCTTGCCCGCCTGTTCGCCCGCGAGCGTACGCAACTCGGTGATCTCGAGCGCGGCGAGATCGATCTCGAGCTGGCTCACCTTGCGGGCGAAATCGAAATCTTCGATCAGCGGTTCGCCGTCCAGCGTTTCGTTCGCGGCGATTTCACGCAGCTTTTCCACGCCGCGCTTCGAGCGCGCCACGCCGGCGATGCCGCTGCGTTCGTGCGCGAGCAGGAACTTGGCGTAGGTCCAGCCCTTGTTCTCTTCGCCGACGAGGTTCTCGACCGGCACGCGCACGTCGGTCAACCAGGTTTCGTTCACCTCGTAACCGCCGTCGAGCAGCTTGATCGGCTTCACCTCGACGCCGGGCGTTTTCATGTCGACGAGAATGAAGCTGATGCCTTCCTGCGGCTTGTCGGCATCGGGATCGGTGCGGCACAGGAAGAAACCCCAATCGGCATATTGCGCGAGCGTGGTCCAGGTTTTCTGGCCGTTGATAACGTAGTGATCGCCGTCACGTACCGCAGTGGTCTTGAGCGAGGCGAGGTCCGATCCGGCACCGGGTTCGGAATAACCCTGGCACCACCACACTTCGCCGCTCCGGATGCCCGGCAAATGCCTGGCCTTCTGTTCTTCGTTGCCGAAGGTGTAGATCACCGGGCCGACCATCGAGACGCCGAAAGGCAGCGGCATGACCGCATTCACCCGCGCGTTCTCTTCAGACCAGATATAGCGCTGCGTCGGGGTCCATCCGGTGCCGCCATATTCGACCGGCCATGCCGGCACCGACCAGCCTTTTTCGCCGAGGATCTTGTGCCAGGCGAGGAAATCCTCGCGCGAAAGGTCTTCGCGCAGGCCCACATCGCCGAGATGCTTGGGATAGTTTTCAGCGATGAAGGCGCGCACTTCGTCGCGGAAGGCCTGCTCTTCGGGGGTGAATTCGAGGTTCATATGCTCAAGCTCCGGTTTCTATCACCAAGGCTGGGTATTCCCGATCCGGTTCCAGCGGTTCGGACCGTTTGGCTGGTCGCAGCTATTTGCGAAGCCGGACGGCTTTGACAAGGGCAAGCGGGACCGATCGATCAGGCTGCAAGGGTAATAAAGCATCCGGATCGCAGCGATCGGCATTCGCATTCAAAGTGCTTTTCCGTGCAGTACGTAGCTTTGTGACGTTACGGCATGGAGCTGAAAAAGGGCAGGGCGAGCGATGTCCGCGTCAGCCAGACCGGCTGGCGGGTGGCAGATTTGCCCGCCGAACAAAAAATGCCGAGAATTCTGCCGAGACTTGCCCGCGCCCGGAATGTGGGCTTTTAGCGAATCTTGAGGGATCGATCCTAGCGTTTGCCGACGGTGTCGCAGGCGAGCGGACTGGGCGGGACGGGGAGACAAGGCGCAGCCCATGGGATTTTGCCGAGGCAACTGTCGGACAATGCTGTGCGGGCTGGCGATGGCAATCGCCATGCTCCTCGGGCCCGCCGTGCAGGCAACGCCGCCCGCTGAGACCTGTTTCGTCGTCTCGGCCGATGCGAAGGTGCCGGACCCAACTTCGCTTCGATGTACGGGTGTGCCGCAGGGCTATAGCGAGGGAACGCTGTGGCTGCGCGTGCCGATAGCCCCGGCACAGGCCCGGAACGCGTCGCTTGCTGTTCAGGTCACGCGTTTCGAACAGCTCGATGTCTATTTCGAGCACCAGAACGGGGTCGAGATACCGCAGACGGTAACCGAGGGCGCCTTTGCGGACAAATGGCATGTCGGCGGGCAGCTCGCATTTGCTGGGCCCGGCGATGTTCCGACCCAGGCTGTCTGGCTGAGGCTGGAAGGGCTCGAAAGTTACGACCTGCTCAAGCTGCGGATCGTTTCCGGTGCAGCGGCACAGCGGCAATTCGAACTGACATCGCTGGCGATCGGGGCCGCCCTTGCGCTGTTGGGAATAGCCGCGCTGTTCAATTTCGGCCTTGCCATCGGTTTGCGGCGGCGTTTCTTTCTCTGGCACGGCGGCTGGTCGGCGGCGGTCATGCTGTGGGGTGTCGTATGGTCGCAGATCGGCTTGCTCGTCCTGCCCGGCATCGCCGGCACGATAACGAGCCGATTGGCGACCGGCCTCGCGTGTTTTGCCATATTGCTGGCCGCCTTGGCGACCGCCTCTGCGTTGCGCGGCATTCTCGAAAAGGCTGCGCTGCGTCTGCTCGTCGGTCTGGGTTGGGCCATGTTCGCCATGGGGGTGGCGAGTGGCCTTCCCGGCGCGGATATCACTTTCTTCGCCCCATTGCTGGGGATCGGAACGCTCATGAGTGTGGCGGTGGCCGTGATCTGTATCGCTACGGCTTGGCGCAAGGGCCATGTGGAAGGACGCGACCTCGCAATAAGCTGGGCGCTTCCCATGGCGACGCTGGTGCTGACTCTGGTGGTGGATCTCGGCGGGGTATTGTGGGGCGGCGGCGACAAGATCGTGATGCTTTTTGCCTCGGCACTGCAGGTCGTGTGCCTGACCGCATTCGCAACCACGCGGCTGGGGGCGCTTCGGGTTGAGCGCGACACCGCGATTGCGACGGGTAAGCGCCTCGCCGAGCTCGCCGAGCGCGATCCCCTGACCGGGCTGCTGAATCGCCGGGGGTTCCTGGCCCGGTGCGCCAAGGATTTCGGGGGGCGGACCACGGTGCCCTTTGGTCTCATCCTGATCGATGTCGATCGCTTCAAGGCGGTCAATGACGAGTTCGGGCATCAGGCGGGCGACGAAGCGCTGATCCTGCTGGCAGACAAGTTGAAGACCTTCGAAGCCGCGCATGATTGCCATGCGGGGCGGTTGGGCGGCGAGGAATTCGTGCTCGGTGTAAGCGGGATCGCGGGGGCGGATCTCCGCCGCCTGGGTGAGGATGTGCGAAGCGAACTGGCGAAATGCCCGTTCGACGCCATCGCCCCCGACCTGAAGATTACTGTGAGTATCGGCATAGCGCAGGGATTGGCCGACGGGCCTTTCGGGCCGCTCTACCGCCTTGCCGACGACGCGCTTTACGCTGCCAAGCGCGCGGGACGGAACCGCGTGGTCACAGTCGAAGATGGATCGGACCAGGGAGCAGGTTCGACTTTCACTCAGGGCGCTGGGCCCCCGCACAGCGTTCGTTGATGGCTGCAAGGCAATAAGGGATTGCCCCTTCGGCACGGTCCGCTTGGCTTCGTAACCTCTGGCGCGCGGCGAGCAACGGCTTCGTAAAATGGCGAAAATACACATGACACCTGCCCTCGGGTGGTGTTAAGGCACCGCCGGTAACGAAGAAGCCCGGTTCCACGGGCTCGCCGGATCGCCGATGAAGTTGCTGATGCGCGGGGGCGCATGAAGGGGGCGATCAGAATGGGCTTGAGCCAGCGAATCGGAACTATCGGTGCTCGTGGACACGCTGCTGCGAGGGCAACAAATGCGGCGGCGTTCTTCCTTGGTGCGAGTATCCTGGCACTGCCGGCGGTTGCCCACGCGCAGGCGGTACCCAGTCGCAGCGAGTTGACTCCGCCGCAGGCGCGCGAGGAGACCCGCGCACAGACAACCCTGACCATCGACGGCGGCCTTGCCCGCACGCCCTGCGCGCTCGATGCGCCCGATTTCGCCGATATCACCGTCACGCTCAATGCAGTGCGTTTCATTGGAGCCGAGAAGGCGCCCGACGTCGCACTGGCGAGTGCCTATGAGAATTATCTCGGTCGCGAACTGCCGATCTCCGTGCTGTGCGACGTGCGCGCGGCGGCAAACCAGCGGCTGCGGGATGCCGGTTATCTGGCCACGGTCGAGATCCCCGCACAGCGGCTCGCCAATGGCGATGCGGAAATGCGGATCGTCTTCGGTCGGCTGACCGCTTTGCGCGTGCGCGGCGAAGCGGGACCATCCGAGAATTTGGTCGCGAGCTACCTCGAACCGCTGACGCAGGATGAAGTGTTCAACACGCGCCGCGCCGAGCGCAATCTCCTTCTGGCCGACGACCTGCCCGGAGTGGACGTAAGGCTCTCTCTGCGGCCGGCTGCGGGTGGTGCACCGGGCGACCTGGTGGGCGATATCGCGGTAGTGCGGCATCGCGGTTCGCTGGACATCAACCTGCAGAATTATGGCGCCAAATCGCTGGGGCGATACGGTGGCTTGCTGCGCGGCGAAATGTACGACCTGACCGGATTGGGCGATCGCACCAGCGTCGCGCTGTTCTCGACCGCTGATTTCGACGAACAGCAGACCGTCCAACTGGGTCATGATTTCGCGCTTGGAGCGGCCGGGCTGCGCATGTTCGGGCAGTTTACCTATAGCTGGACCGAACCCGATCTCGACCTGCCCGGTCTCGACGTCGAGTCCGAAACGCTGTTCGCCACGCTCGGACTGTCCTACCCGCTCCTGCGTACCCGCAGCCTGTCGCATGTGTTGAGCGGGGGATACGATCACGTCGACCAGGACCTGACCGTAAACGACCTGCGGTTGACGCGCGACCGCGTGCGCACGGCGTTCCTGCGGCTTGAAACGCTGTACGCCGACCCCGACAGCATCGCGGGTGCGAACGGTTTCAGTGCCTATGCGCCGCAACTCGCCGCACGGGGCGCGATCGAACTGCGGCAGGGGCTCGACGTGTTCGACGCGACGCCCGATTGCCGCACGGCGCCGCTGAACTGCATCGTCGCGGGGGTGGCGCCCAACCGGATCGAGGCGGACCCGACCCCGTTTCTGCTTCGCGTCGACGGGTCGGCCGATTATCGCCCGCTGCCGCAATTGCGGTTCTCTCTCGAAGCGAGTGCGCATTTCACACGCGACCCCTTGCCCGCATTCGAGGAATTTTCTGCGGGCAATTACTCGATCGGGCGCGGCTACGATCCCGGCAGCGTGCTGGGCGACAGCGGTTACGCGCTGGGTGTGGAGCTGGGCTATGGCGACCTGACGCCAGACGGTCCGCGCGCCTGGGGCTGGGAAGGCTATCTCTTCACCGACATGGCTTGGGCGTGGAACGAGGACCCGAGCCGATCGCGCTTCAATCCCGACCGGTTGTGGTCGGCCGGCGCGGGCCTGCGGCTGGCCTATGGCAGCGCGCTGCAGGCGGACATGACGCTCGCGGTCCCGCTCGAGCGACCCGATCTCGCCGTCGATCGCGGAGACGTCCGGTTCCTCGTCTCGCTCACCACTCGCCTGCTACCCTGGAGGTTCTGACATGCTCCCTTCGATCAACCGCCGCACTTCCCTGCTGCTGGGCGGGGCCGGGGTCGCCATGGCAGCCGTGCTCGCCCTGCCGGACGAAGCGCAGGCGCAAGCCTTCAACGCGACTCCCGAAATCGTCCGTGGAACGGTGGACATCGATCGTACGATCTCGGGACAGGATACGATCACCGTGTCCTCTTCGACCGCAGTCGTCGACTGGACCCCGTTCGAAGATCAGGTCGGCAACGCTCTTACTTTCCTGCCTGAAGGCGCGACCGCCTATTTCCAGGATAGCCCGGGGCAGGGTGGTTTCGCCATCCTCAACCGGGTTCTTCCTACAACCGGCGGGGACGTGACCGTTTTTGCAGGAACGGTGATCTCGCGCCTCCAGGATGCCGGTGGGGGGCTGACGGCCGGCGGGATGGTCGCCTTCTATTCGCCGACCGGCATTCTCGTGGGCGGCACTGCGGTTTTCGATGTCGGTCAGCTGATGCTCACCACGCTCGATCCGGACCTGGACAGTTTCGACAGCTTTGCCGCGGGTGAAACGCTACAGCTTATCGGCTCTCCCGGTGCGACGGAGGGGATCACGGTCGAAGCCAATGCACTGATCGACGCGTCGGCCGAGGGCAGCTATTTCGTCGCGGCCGCACCGCAGATCTCGATGCAGGGCGAAGCCTATGTAAACGGCTCGACCGCCTATATCGCGGGCGAGCAGGTCAATCTGACCTATAACAACGGCCTGTTCGACATCGAAATTCCCGCGGGCACCGGGGTCGAGACGGCAATCGAACACACCGGCATCACGGGTGGCCCGGCAAGCGTCGGCGCCGGTGACAATCATGTTATCTACGTCGTCGGCAAGGCGGCGGCGAGCAACCCGATATCGCTGCTGCTCAGCGGTAATCTTGGCTTCGATCCGGCGGTAAGCGCCACGATCGACAATGGCGATATCATCCTGTCGGCGGGCTACGACGTCTTCGGGCGCGATGTCACGACCGGCGGTGTCGATGCCGATGCGGTCGAGGAGTCGATCAGTGTTGCCGGCCTCAGCGATTTCTCGGCCAGCGTGTTCGCTGCTGCGACCGGTCGGTTCAGTGCTACCTCGGGCAGCGGGGCGGTATCCTTCATCGACGGCCTGACCGTCGAAGCCGCTCGGGCAATCAGCCTGATCGCAGAGAACGTCACGAATCTGAGCATCGACGGAGCCACCAATCTGCTCGCGCGCGGTACTTTCGCGGCGTCGGGCGAGGCGACCGGGGGAACTATCACCATCACGGCGCGCGAGGGTTCGAACTTCACCTTCGATGGCGATCTCACCGCCAATGCGACGCCGTTCCAGAGCGGCGGCGCGGCCAATGGCGGGAGGATCGACGTCACCGCCGATGGCGCGACGATGACGCTAGTCGGCGATGTCGTTCTGCGAGCACAGTCGAACGACAATCTGGCCGCGGCGAGTGGCGACAACAATGGCGGAACCGCGACTCTGCTCGCGCAGAACAGCGGGCAGGTGCAGATCGCCGGGACGCTGCTGGTCGACACGAGCGCATCCGCCGCAGGCCTGGGCGGCTTCGACGCCTTCGGCGGCCAGAGCACCGTGGCCGCGCAAAGCGGGGGCCTGGTCGACATTTCCGGCGACGTCACGCTTTCCGCAAATGGCGTCGGCGGAGACGCCGACGGGGCCCTGGGCATCATCGACGGCGGCGTGGGGAATGGCGGAACCGCGAATGTCGAGGCGGATGACGGCACCATTCTGTTCGGCGGTAGCCTTGCGCTCGATGCACAAGGCTTCGGCGGCCGCGGCGCAAGTGCCTTTGGTGGCGGTCCGGGAGACACGGGCGGGTCAGGCGGGGGTGGTAGCGCGCTTCTCAATGCCTTGCAGGGTGGAAGCATTTCGGTGGTCGGCCTCACCTCGCTTTCGGCAAGCGGGACAGGCGGCGAGGGCGGCTCGGGTGGCGATGGCGTTGCCGGGCTGGCCCAGGTCTTCGCCACCGATACTGCGGCCATATCATTGGCCGATGTCACCGGATTCGCGCGCGGAACAGGCGCGAACGGATTGGCGGCAAACGGGATTGGCGGTTCGGGCGAGGGGGGACGTGTCTTCATTCTCACCGAAGGCGTTGGCGATATCTCGCTGACCGGAAGCGCCACACTCGACGCGATCGCGAGTGGCGGCGATGGGCAGTCGGGAGGCGACGCCACCGGCGGCGAGGCGGGTGTCTACGCCATGTTCGGCACCATTGCAGTCGACGGTTCGGTACAATTGTCGGCCGATGCAATCGGCGGCGATGCCAGTGTCGGCTTTGGCGGGAATGGCGGCAACGCGCTGGGTGGCACGGCCTACGTCCAGGCTGACGGCTCGGAGGAAGAAGGCGCAAGTCTGACTATTGCGGGAGACGCCACCATGCTGGCCTCGGGCCGGGGCGGTGTCGGCGGCGCGGGCGACGGTGGCGCCATCGCTGCGGGCTCCGGAGGCAGCGGCACCGGGGGAACCTACCAGGGCACGCCCGGCTCGGGAGGCGCATTCGCGATCGCCGGCCGCGATACCGGTGAGCTCTCGATCGGCGGTGAAACGATATTGGTCGCCAACGGCTTCGGCGGTGCGGGCGGAACCGGCGGCACGGGCCAAGCGGGCGGCAATGGCGGCGCCGGCACTGGCGGAACTGCGCAAGCCGGGACGTTTGCCGGTCAGGGCAGCGGCGCGCTCGGCGAAGGGCAAGCGCTCTACGACGCGCTCATTCTCGAAGCCAACGGAACGGGCGGAGCAGGCGGCGCCGGCGCATCCGGCCTTGGTCTGGGCGGCGCCGGAACTGGCGGCCTCGCTGCGGTCTTCGCCAATGGTTCTTTGGTGAGCGCAGGCGACATCACCACTCTGGCCGATGGACTCGGCGGC
>Ga0163111_10000842_pt1 | contig 18514 bp, 18 predicted proteins | sample CRUFie1St18metaG_FD_109645 | JGI IMG/M metagenome (GOLD analysis project Ga0163111, IMG submission 109645) | Marine microbial communities from the Costa Rica Dome - CRUD Field 142mm St18 metaG | ecosystem: Environmental > Aquatic > Marine > Oceanic > Photic zone | place: Costa Rica: the Eastern... | reverse complement strand
TTGATGTAAACGTAGACGGCCCATTCAAGCCATCACACTACCGCTATTAAACTTCCCTGGTAGCATTATTATTGAAAGCATGCCTGAGTATGGAGCTTGAAATCGTTGACTAAAAACCCAATTAAAAAAATCCTCCGATCCGGCGAGGGAAAAAAACTTAAGCTCCTTCAGGATCTAGTCCCTGATATCAATGAATTAGAGCAGGATTTCCAAAAGCTCTCGGACGAAGATTTGCGAGCAAAAACTTCAGAGTTCAAATTACGCGTATCACAGGGAGAAGGTGTAAATTCCCTAATTATTGAAGCCTTTGCTGTCGTCAGAGAAGCGTCTAAGCGAGTGCTCGGACAAAGACATTATGACGTTCAATTGATTGGCGGGGCCGCATTGCATTTCGGTTGGGTCGCTGAGATGAAAACAGGTGAAGGTAAAACTTTAACCTCAACGCTTCCAATATATCTCAATGCTCTATCAGGAAAAGGCGTCCACGTTGTAACCGTAAACGACTATCTGGCGACACGAGATGCGGAATGGATGGGCCAGATATATAAGTGGCTTGGATTAGAGGTTGGGCTAGTCGTCCCAGGTAGCAGGGACACTCAACATAAACGTCAGCAATACGATGCAGACATAACATATGGAACCAATAACGAATTGGGATTTGACTATCTGCGGGACAACATGACGATGTCACTAGCGAATAAGGTTCAACGAGGTCACAATTATTGCATTGTTGATGAAATTGATAGCATCCTTATTGACGAAGCTCGAACTCCCCTCATCATTAGTGGGAAATTGGCTGACGCAGCGAAAATCTATTACCAGTTTGCATCAATAGCCCAACGCTTGATCCGAGATGAACATTACGAGGTTGATGAGGAGAAAAGAACAGTCGCACCAACAGAAAGTGGAGTGACTGCAGTAGAAAAAGCTTTGGGCATTGAAAACCTCTACGAGGGAGTTTCTGCAAATCTAGTTCATCAATTTCAAGTCGCTCTAAAGGCAAAAGAGCTTTTCCATAAAGATAAGGAATACATTATTGCAAATGGTGAAGTAAAAATAGTTGATGAGTTCACCGGACGCGTCCTTGATGGAAGAAGATGGAGTGATGGTCTTCACCAAGCTGTTGAAGCTAAAGAAGGAGTGTCAATCAAAGAAGAAAACCAAACGTTAGCAACAATCACACTTCAAAACTATTTTCGGCTCTACGAGAAACTTGCCGGCATGACAGGAACCGCTGAAACTGAGGCAGCGGAATTTTATAATACTTATGGCTTGCACGTTGTTCCTATCCCTACAAACCTGCCGATAGTTCGTAAAGATCAAGTGGACTATATTTATCGCTCTGAAATGGGTAAATATAATGCGCTGGTAGAAGACATCATTGAACGCAACGAGATGGGTCAACCGATCCTTGTAGGAACAATATCGGTAGAGAAATCAGAACTTGTTTCCGACCTACTTGATAAGAGGGGAATTAACCATAACGTTTTGAATGCGAAGCTTCACGCCAAAGAGGCCGATGTCGTAGCTCAAGCTGGGCGAATAGGCTCAGTTACAGTAGCCACAAACATGGCTGGACGAGGAGTTGATATTATTCTTGGTGGAAACCCAGAAGCGCTAGCTGAAAGAGATCTTCGTACAGAAGGGTTAGAACAATCCGACGAAGTGGGTGCCAATCGATACCGCGAAATCTTGAAAAGCTATCAGTCTATTTGCTCCGATGAAGGAAAAAAAGTTAAAGATGTCGGCGGCCTCTATGTTCTAGGAACAGAGCGACACGATAGTCGCCGTATTGACAATCAGTTGCGAGGCCGCTCAGGCAGGCAAGGAGATCCAGGAGAGTCAAGATTCTACCTTTCCTTGGAAGATGAGCTCATGAGACTCTTCGCTACAGGTGCAATGGATTTTGTGATGAAAAAAGCACTACCTGATGACGCACCGTTGGGAGACAAGTTTGTTTCAAAAGCTATAGAAAGAGCACAAAATACGGTTGAACAACGAAACGCCGAAACCCGAAAAAATGTTCTGAAATATGACGAGGTCATGAACGAGCAGAGAAAGGTAATCTACTCGCGCCGGAATGAGATCTTGAGCGGAGAAGGATTAAGAGAAGATACGATCAACAATTTTGCAACGGTAATTGACGATGCACTCAATGCATATTGCCCAACAGAACATAAGGAGGACTGGGATCTAGAGGGATTAGTAACAGCTCTGCAGGCGTTATGGCCACAAAAGATTGAACTATCAGACCTAGATAAATATCAAGATGTTAATGCACTCTACGAAAAAGCCATGGAAGATGCCATACAATTCTATGAAAGTCGCGAACAAGAACTCACTCCCGATGTGATGAGGCAAGTCGAGGGGCAAATCATGCTTCGAATTCTTGACCAAAGATGGAGAGACCATTTGTACTCTATGGATTATTTGAAAGAAGGAATTCACCTACGTGCCATGGGACAGAAAAACCCTCTAACCGAATGGCAACGTGAGGGGTTTGAAATGTTTGAGACGATGATGGACTCCGTAAGCGAAGACTTCATAAAATATATTAGCCACATTGAGATAGGAGATAATCCAAGAGCCGATGATGCTAAAGATACTCTTGATCAATCCCAAAATGTGCAGTATTCAGGTACAGATGAAATAGCATCCGGTGCGCTCGCTACTATCAGTTCTAGTAAGTCTGCTGGAGCTCTTGTAGATAATGCTCCTGCCGTCGTTGAGGAGAACAAATCAGCTAAGCAACGGACTGTAATAAAAAGCGAATTTGAAAAAACAGGAAGGAATGATCCCTGTCCTTGCGGGTCAGGAAAGAAATTTAAGCAATGCTGCGGGCGTTAGTTCGCCTTAAGCCAGCGCAGGGAAGACTCTAGGGTAAGGTTTTATTCATGTCTGAATCATTACCCGACCTTCGAGAAGCGAAGAATCGGCTCCAAGAAGCATCAATATACCTACGAATAGAAGAAATCAAAGATCGCAAAATTGAGCTTGAAGATTTAGTGGCTCAACCAGGCTTTTGGGATGATGCTGAAGGTGCAAAGAAATTAAGCCAAGAGCTAGCGGAAATTTCTGAAGACATAGCTGTTTTTCAAAATTTGAATCTCAAAATTGAAGACGCTGAGACACTTATCGATCTTTCCAGTGAGGAGGGCGATACTGCTATTCTTGAGGAAGCGAATCACTTGCTACATGAGATCGAAAGCGAGTTCAGCGATCTGGAACTTCGGTCACTATTTACCGGAGAACATGACGAAAGAGATGCTGTTTGCCATATTCAGTCAGGTGAAGGCGGCACAGAGGCTCAAGACTGGGCTGAAATGCTTCTGAGAATGTATCAGCGGTGGGCTGAACAGAAAGGGCTAGCCTTTGATGTCACAGCAGTCTCGGAGGGGACGGAAGCGGGAATATCATCAGCTGAATTTATAGTCACAGGTAGAAGGGCTTATGGAATGCTTCAGTCAGAACACGGCGTTCACCGCTTAGTGAGGATTTCCCCATTCAACAAACAGGCGAATCGTCATACTTCCTTTGCGTCAATGCACGTAGTCCCATTCTTCGAGGAGGTTCCTAATCAAATTGATATTGAAGAAACAGAACTTAGGATTGATACGTATCGGTCTTCAGGTGCTGGCGGTCAACACGTTAATGTAACTGATTCTGCTGTGCGAATAACTCATTTACCTACAGGTGTCGTTGTGTCATGCCAGAACGAACGAAGCCAGCACCAGAATAAAGAAAAGTGTATGCAAATGTTAGCTTCAAAGTTGCACGACCTTGAGCGCCAACAGCGAGAAGATGAAATAGCAAGTATTAGGGGGGAGAACAAAAACGTCGGATTCGGAAGTCAAATTAGGTCATACGTTATGCAGCCCTACCAGATGGTCAAAGACTTGAGGTCTAACTTTGAGATTGGTGCAGTTGAAAATGTTCTTAATGGTCAAATTGACCCCTTCATCGAATCCTATTTACGTTGGGTACGGTCAGAATCTAGCGAAAATTAATTCTTCAATTTTCTCGTTATCGCCAATTGCTATTCATCTAGTTCCTTGGCAGTGATACAACAACGAGACTTCAAGGTGTTAATCTTTCAATAGTTAAAAGGGTGCCGAATGATCAAACTGGAAGATGTCACGAAGGTGTATAAAGGTGAAGTTCTAGCTTTGCGCGATGCTTCATGTGATATACAAAGGGGCGAATTTGTTTTTTTAGTCGGACAGTCTGGTTCGGGGAAATCAACTTTTCTTCGTTTACTCAATAAAGAAGAAGAACCAGATACTGGACGCATCTACGTAGCTGGCAAGGAAATTGGCTCTTTGAGTAAGTGGAAAGTTCCGCGTATGCGTAGGCAGATAGGTAGCATCTTTCAAGACTTCAAACTTTTGCCCAACAAAACAGTTACACAAAACGTGGCCTTTGCTCTTGAAGTTATTGGAACTCCCAAACACATCATTCGTGATCAAGTTCCAGCTATTTTGGAATTAGTAGGCCTACACGAGAAGACTCATCGCTTTCCCCACGAACTATCAGGTGGAGAGCAGCAACGCGTCTCCATTGCAAGAGCATTTGTGAACCGCCCGCTAATCCTTCTTGCTGATGAACCAACAGGAAACCTTGATCCGGGCACTTCAGTCGAAATTATGAGACTTCTGGAACGGATCAATGAAACAGGGACAACGGTAGTTATGGCGACTCATGATCGCGGTATCGTCGATACGATGAGGAGGCGAGTTATTGAACTTCACGATGGAGAAATCGTAAGAGACCAAGCTCGAGGCGTCTATGAGTAGCAGTTTGGTAGCACGATTATGAACGTTGACTACCTGATTAAGGAAACGGCTAGAAACTTAAGGCGTAACTTAACTTTAACACTTGCGTCTGTCCTCACTGTGGCTGTTTCGCTCAGCTTACTTGGAGTGGCTCTACTCCTCCAGAAGGGAGTGAACAATGCTACGGATAGGTGGGAAGATGGTGTCGAATTTATAATTTGGGTCCAGCCTGATATAAGTGAGAATCAAAAGAATTTGTTACAGACCGATTTGGATAATTCCACTGGAATATCTTCTTACCGTTATGTCAGTCAAGAGGAAGCTTTAAAAGAATTTAACGAAGATTATTTTCCCGATAATCCAGAAATCACTCAGCTAGTTACTGCTGACGTTATACCGTCCTCCTATCGCGTGATACCTGCACAGCTCAATGCTGAGGCAATCGAGATAATTGCATCTGGTTTTGAAGCTAAGCCAGGTGTTAAGAAAGTGGTACGCGCAACCGATGAAATTTCCAAGATAGAAACAGCCACAGACGTTATCCGATGGGTAGTTCTGGGGGCCGGCGTTATTCTTTTAGCGACAGGACTACTCTTGATCTTAAATACGATCCGCATGGCTATGTTTGCTCGTCGTCGCGAGATAGAGGTTATGAAGTTAGTTGGTGCTACCAATTGGTTTATTCTGATCCCGTTCATGCTTGAAGGAACATTCCAGGGGCTAATAGGAGCAGCTTTGGGAACAGCTTCTGTCTACGGCGCAAATAGGGCGTTTGAGGAATGGTTATCAAGCGACAATGTATTGAATATTTTGCAAAGTTTTGCAGTTGCAAGCGGTGATGTATGGGAAATTGGGATTTTGCTTCTTGGTATCGGTGCCTTAGTTGGGTCTGTAGGTTCAGCTATTGCTGCCTATCGATTCCTAGATGTTTAAAAGCGCTAACAGCGTAATTCCCGCAACGTATCTCGTCAGCTCAATTAGCGGATAAAGTCAACCCATGACTCCTCAGGCACCATCGACATCTTTTGCCAGTGATAATACTTCAGGGGTCCTACCTGAAGTGCTAGCAGCGATAAGCGATGTAAATAGTGGTCCCGCCATCGGATATGGTGATGACCCTTATACCCAAAAGCTGCGGCAGCAGATGGATGAACTTTTCAATCGCGAGGTAACCACTCTCCTTGCATACGGTGGAACAGGTGCGAATGTTGTTGGTTTGCAAGCAATGCTTAAACCATGGGAAGCCGTTATCTGTACGAAATCATCACATATAAATATTGACGAATGTGCAGCGCCTGAAAAGTTTCTGAGTGCAAAACTCATTGACCTTGAAAGCGAAGATGCAAAAATAAAGCCAGAGATGCTACAAAAGGAAATTGAGGTACTCGGAATTGTGCATCACGCTCAGCCAGGAGCAATTTCTCTAACACAATCTACCGAATATGGAACTCTTTATTCGATTGATGAATTGAAAGAGCTCATTGATATTTGCAGACGCTCAGGCTTACGTGTCCATATGGATGGAGCTAGAATCGCAAATGCGACAGCAGCATTAGGTCTCTCCGTCGCTGAATTCACATGCGATCTAGGAGTAGATATTCTAAGTTTTGGGGGAACAAAAAATGGTATGGCTTATGGAGAAGCGATCATTGTATTTGACAAAGAATTGGCCACCGCCGCTGAGTATATTCAAAAGCAATCAGCACAACTCCCATCAAAAATGCGTTACATATCAGCTCAGTTCTCAGCAATGCTGGAAAATGACCTTTGGCTGAAACATGCTTCTCATGCGAACATGATGGCAGCGCGATTAGCTGATGGGCTTGAACTTATAGAGGGGGTTGAACTTACTCAAAATGTAGAAGTAAATGCTGTTTTCCTAAAACTTCCGGCGCAATCAAAAAGGCTTCTTCAAGATTGGAGCTATTTCTATGATTGGGAACAAGAAAATGAAGTCCGTTTAATGACTAGTTTTGAAACTACAGAAGAAGATGTGAAAAAAATGTTAGATGGGGTTCGGTGGGCTATAAAGGGAAGCACAACCGATGGATGCTAACCGATTGCTCGATTCGATGGAACTATTTGGAAATCGTATGTTCGCTGTGACTGCCGGGAAAGACTCCGAAGCAATCAAAGAATGCTCGGGGTGGGCTGTCAGTGACTTAATGGCTCACGTAGGGGCAGTCTATGAATGGGTAACTTCAATTATCGAATCTGGAAGCCTAGAAAGGCCAACAACACCGTTCCCGACACCGCCAGAAAATGATAAGCGTAACTGGGCTATGAGTAGGTTATCCACGCTCTTGAGAGTACTGAGAGAAAGTGACCCCCTCACACCAGTATGGACATTTGGGAAACATCAAAACATAGGATTTTATATTAGGCGCATGACGCATGAAACACTCATTCATATGCGAGATGCCGAATCAATCATTGACGAATCTATCGAAGTTGATGGTGACGTTGCTTGTGATGGAATAGATGAATACATTGACGGGACCTTGCAACGCTCAATAGATCCAAACAAGGGTTTTCTATACCCAAACGGCTCTATACATCTTCACCGTACCGATGGTGAAGGGGAGTGGCTCATAGAGTCATCGGGTAACGAGATTGTCGTTACCCGCGAACATGCTAAGGGAGACGTGGCAGTTCGTGGAAGCGCCCTTGCCCTTTTGCTCTATCTTTGGGGCAGGGATCCTCAGGGTCTAGAGATTTTTGGTGAACCTAATTTGGCACAAGCTTGGGGATCGCTTGCTCCTTAGTCTTGAACAGGAGGGTAAACTCGCAATTCTCCCTTCCAAGAATTCAGATGAGTAACATTGCCATACGGTTCTCTGTTTAGAGGGCCAAAGTTCTTTTCTGGCCATCCCATGGGAATCATGCATCCAATCAGAACATCGTCGGGTATCTCTAATACTTCTCGGATAGTCGGTTCTGCCACTCCTTGAAAAGTTGTGAATACTGTCCCAAGCCCCAGCGCTCGTGCTGCCAAAATTAAGTTTTGAGCTGCTGGATAAATAGATGACCACACGAATGACTCTCTTGGGGCCTCATGTGGGTAAATTGGTTTTCCGCATACAAAAAAGAGAACTGGACAACTTTTAAGTGTCTTTAAAAGATACTCTGTCCCATCTAACATCAATCTATGAGCTCTATCAGGGCGATTCATTGAAGCAACTCTTTGTGACATTGATGTTTCTATAGATTCTGCAATCTTCTCAATCTTATCTTTGTCTGTGACAATAACGAAGTCTCTTCCTTGTGAATTACCTGGGCTAGGAGCCCATGTTGCAGCAGTTACTACTGCTTCAATCAAGTCATCTGGAACTTCATCAGGTTTTAAATACCTCATAGCACGGCAAGTGCTCATAGCATCAAAAATGTCCATTTGGTTACCGCCTTTTATATTTCAGAGATTGGGTACTACCTCATTTGTAGCCATCGGAGACGCCGCTAGGGCATTCTTTCCAAACCGCCGTGATCTAGCGCTGCTGTTACGTGCCGTTGTGACATCATAGTAATTAGTTCTTTGCCTCGTTCGTTGTTGAGGTCAAGAGTTCCTCCTGCGAAGACAGAAGTAGCTAATCCTCCTATAAGGTGAGCGAATCCGTAATCGTTCCATGCGCTCTCAAAGCTGTACCCTTGAACCCCATTTGCACAAAGTTCAGTATGGTATGCAGTGACAAGATTTTCTTCGTTGGCTCGTCTTAGCTCAATATCCATTGACCCACCAAGAAGGTATGCAAGATCATACGCTCCTGGACCTCTACCAATTCCCTGCCAGTCGATCACAGTCACTTCATCATTCTCTGCATTACCAAAGAGCATATTCTCTACTCGATAATCTTGATGAGCCAGTGTCCAAGGAGCGCGTTCAGCGAGGGCAGTATTAAGTTTTAAATATGATTTACTAAATACCTGTAAGAGTTCAGCGCCACCGTCAGGTAATCCTGCTTCAAAGGTTGCGGCATAGATTGGAAAAATCTCTGGAAGAACTTGATCAACATACTCTATGCGCGGCCCGACCATAGAAGGTATCCATTCAAGTTCTTCAACCTGAACTTTCTCCCACCAAGCAGCGTGGATCTTTGCGAGAACTCGCACTGCTGCTAAGGCCTGGCGCTCTGACATGCCTGCAGCTTGATCAACCATAGTTAGATTGCATAGATCCTCCATAACAATCACGAATTCGGCAGTACCAGAATTTATGGAGGCAAAATGAATATCAGGAAGTCCCGTCCCGGTAGCCTCTCCCAACTCGTCATAGAACTTCACTTCTGCCTCGAACATGCCCAAAGCTATTCCCTGCTGTCGGTTCTCTTCAAAGGAAGAAGGAAGTTTAACTACCACAGAAGGCGGTAGCTCTAATTCGTTTGATGCGTAGATGAGTTCTACTCGGTAGATATCGCCCATGAGACCGACACCCTCACCTATCTTTTCAGATTCAAAGCTCATCACATTAGTGTCAAGAACTTCACTCAGCCATTGTGGCGTAACTTCATCAAATGTTAACGGGATGCTTGGCATAGCCTCTCCTTAAATATTTACTGATTTGTAGGAGTAAATCTAGCAGGTAGATGTTTTACTCCATGAATGAAACTAGCAGCTAAGACATCGGGTTCACCGCAAGCTTCAATATCCGGTAACCTTCGAAATAATTCACGAAACATAACGGTTATCTCACGACGAGCCAGGTGTGCACCTAAACAAAAATGAGGGCCAGGTCCTCCAAATCCGACATGATTATTTGGCTGGCGAAGTACATCAAACTTGTAGGGATCGTCAAAGACCTCTTCATCCCGATTGGCGGCGAGGTAAAACATGCAAACCTTGTCACCTGCTTTTATTTCCTGTTCACGAATAACGACATCCTGTGTCGTTGTGCGTCGCATATAGGTAACTGGGCTAGCCAACCGAACTATTTCTTCAACTGCTGTCGGAGCAACAGCATCAAAATTAGATTCCCAGATTTTGCGTTGGTCCGGGTTGTCTGTGAGGTATTTAAGACCCCAACCTATTGCATTTCTTGTTGTCTCGTTTCCGGCAACAACTAAGAGAATGAAAAAACTTGCTAAATCGCCACTTGTAAGTTTGTCATCATCAAGATCTGCGTTGACAAGTTTACTCGTTAAGTCCTCGCTATCTATTCCGACTTTAGATTCAGCCACTTCGTTCATGATGGACTGCAATGTGATGCCAGCTTCAAGAATGGCAGAGAGGATATCTCCGCCCGGAGGCACATATTCTGAGTCACCAGCTCCAAGAATAACATTCGAGCAATCAAAGACTTCCTTGTAATATGAGGCTGGAATGCCCATCAAGTCGCAGACAATTTTCAAAGGTAATGCAGCAGCGACATCAACAATAAAATCAATTTCGCCCTTCTCGCCGACATCATCAACTATCGAGCTTGCTACTTCTTGGACTGAATCTTCGAGTTTGGAGAGCATCCTGGGAGTAAATCCTTTTGAAACAATTCTTCGCAGGCGCGCATGGCGAGGATCATCCATACCGATCATTGAATTAAAGAATTCGTTAAATTCAGGAGGGCTATCAAGGATAGTTATTCCTTGCGCCGAACTAAAAATGTCTGGATTTCGAGAGGCGTATGTTATATCGGCGTGTTTAGTTAGAATCCATGTTCCTTTTCCCTGTGGAATAGGTGATCCTTCAGGCATTTGTGGTTCAGGTACAAATGCGACTGGGTATTGATTGCGGTATTCTTCTAGGTCAGCCTCGATCTGGTTCTGTGGTCGAACCCAGAATTGACCATGGATAATGCTAGGTTCGGGGATCACTTTATCATGCACGGTGCCATATTAGATCCAGATGCAAGCAAGGGCAATTAAACGATAATTCAAAGTTCTCTGAAACATTAGTTGTGTTTGGTGGAGCTGGGGGGAATCGAACCCCCGTCCGTTTCGGATTCATCGTCCGCGATACGACCATTCCCTAGATTGTGGTTTACGGCACCCACACTGCCGGGTCAGTTGAGTCAAAAGACATCACCGCCGGTTCTTTCTCCAGCGTCAGTAGTCTTTCCTACTGTCAGCGGTCTTTCCCTGCCGTCCACCACTACTTCTGTTGCCAGGCTGTAGTGATCAGGCCCCGGGAATCATTACTGGTCCCGATGACTCTCTAACGCCTAAAATTAGGCGGCGAGAGCGACACGAGAATTGCCGTGTCTTGTTTGCCCCGTTTTGGAGTCTGAGCAACTCCGGTCGCACGATCCGACGAAACAACCGCCACGTCGAAACCGATCAGCCCCTTGTCAAATAGCTTTTCAGAAAGGCTCCATGTGAAACCCATCAAATTATTACGATATCGGGTAATTGTGACACAATAACAAAGGAGGAGAATCTTGAGTGAGCAATGTGATGTCGTCATTTTGGGTACGGGAGCAGCCGGGTTAACTGCTGCTCTCGCAGCAGCCCATGAAGGCGCTTCTGTTCGTATTTATGAGAAATCTGAATTAGTAGGCGGAACTTCAGCCATGAGCGGCGGAATCATTTGGATTCCCAACAATCATTTACAAGAAGAATCTGAGGTTGAAGACTCCCGAGAGAAAGCATTGTCGTACCTTGAGTCGCTTTCATTGGGACAAATAGATTCCGATATGGCTGCTACATTCGTTGATAATGGTCCGAAAATGCTCAAATGGATTGAGGATGTAACCCCCTGCTCATTTCATCTAATTCATAATTATCCCGACTATCACCCCGAACACCCGGGCGGCTTACCCAGCGGAGGTAGATCGGTAGATAATGGTCTATTCCCATTACCTGAACTCGGGAAGTGGGCTTCACTAATTCGAGGTCAAGAAAAGGGTAACCCAGTCATGTTGACCGAAACTCCATTAGGAGGAGCGACAGCAACACCTGACCGCAAAGTCATAGGAGAGCGAATCCGAAAGGGACAAATAGGAATGGGGCTAGCTCTTGTAAGTGGACTACTTCAAGCACTTTTAGACTTAGGAATTGAACCAAGGGTCAACACACCAGCAATAAAACTTCTTTCAGATGATGACGGCGTCAAAGGCGTTCAAGTTGAAGAGGAGGGTGAATATATTGAGGTACTAGCGCGCAAGGGCGTGATCATAGCTACGGGTGGATTTGAATGGAATAGTGAACTGGTTAGAACATTTTTGAGGGGCCCTATGAACGCCCCAGCGGGTTCGCCCGAAAATACTGGAGATGGCCTTCAGATGGCCATGAATGTCGGGGCAAAACTAGGGAACATGAGGAATGCATGGTGGGTTCCAGTAGTTAAAGTGCCAGGAGAGATGCAATACGGTCATGAATCAGTCCGCCTCATACTCTTGGAGCGGACTCGCCCTCATTCATTTATGATCAACCGATACGGCAAACGATTCACAAACGAAGCAGGTAATTACAACGCCATGGGGGGAGTATTCCACGCATTTGACCCGCAGAAATTTGAATACCCTAATAACCCATGCTGGCTGATTTTTGACCACAAACATAAAGCATCATACGACGTGGCAGGGTGTCCCGCAGGAAACAACGCTCCGGATTGGATGTATCAAGCAGAGACAGTCGAAGAGCTTGCTGGTCTGATAGACGTCGACTTGAATGCATTCAAATCAACCTTTGAACGTTTCAATGAATTTGCACTTAAGGGAGAGGACCCAGACTTTAAAAGAGGACAAAGCGCTTATGACACTTTCAACGGTGATCAGTCGCAAGAAGGAATTAGTGCGACACTCCAACCTCTTGAAACCCCGCCGTATTATGCCGTCAAAGTCGAGGGTGGCGCACTTGGAACAAATGGCGGTCCTAAGACAGATACGAATTGTAGGGTTCTCTCGCTAAATGGAGGGGTCATAAACGGTCTTTATGCTGCAGGGAACGCAATGGCTGCGCCAACGGGAATGGTTTACGGTGGCGCTGGAGGAACAATCGGGCCAGCCATGACATTTGGCTATATAGCTGGTAGGGCAGCAGCTAGTCGGTAGATCCCTGCTTTGTCTTTCTTGACATAGCTCGTTCAGCCTCTCGATCTGCTTCTCGTTGGGCTAACTGACGACGCTTATCAACAAGGTTCTTTCGCCTAGCCAAAGCCAATTCCACTTTCGCCTTCCCTTTGCTGAAATACATTGAAAGCGGAATTAATGTCAGACCCTTTTGGTCAACTTGAGCCTGCAACTTCAAGATCTCCCTTTTATGCAGAAGAAGTTTCTTTGGTCGGTCTGGTTCGTGCGAAAAGTTAGGACTGGAATGATCGTACTTGCTGATATGGCAAGAATTTAGCCAAATCTCTCCATCATGTATTCTACAAAAAGCCTCAGCCAGTTGAGCTTGATTATTGCGCAAAGATTTAACTTCACTTCCTTGCAAAACCATGCCAGCCTCTATCGTGTCAAAAATCTCAAACTCTCTCTTAGCCTGACGATTAGTTGCAACAACGCGCTTTCCTGAATTACCCATGATGACCTGAGGTTAGCGCCAATACACTGCTGGCGTTGGAAAGAGTGCTATTTACTCACCATATATGTCACAAAATTTTTGCTGTAACATAAAAGAATGCTGGTTCTAAATGAAGATATCAAAAACCAAATAATCAAGCATGCTATCAATGAGCTCCCGAATGAAGCATGCGGGCTCTTTTCTGCAAATAGCGGTTCAAGCATCATTGAATGCTTCTACCCAATGGAAAATATCGCTAAATCGGAGATAATTTATCAACTAGATCCATTAGAAATGATGAAAGTGGAAGGCATAGCAGATGCCGAAGAAAGACAAATCATAGGAGTAATGCACAGTCACACACATACCCCTGCATACCCTTCACCTACAGATGTACGCGATGCAACAAATTTTGACCCTTTAGGAGCATGGCACTACCTAATAGTCTCGTTGGAGGAAAGTGAACCCGCAATGAGGAGCTTTCGGATCATAAATGAAGAAATAACCGAAGAAGAAATTAGTTTCATTAGTTCCTAAAACCGATGTGGGAGTGCTTAACCACAAAAAAAGAAGACATAATTAGGTATGGCAATCCATAAGACAATCCTCGAGCTCATAGGAAACACACCCGTAGTAGATGTATCAAAACTAAGCCCAAATCCTGATGTCAAAATCTACGCCAAGCTAGAAAATCAAAACCCTGCAGGGTCGGTCAAGGACCGCATTGCTAAGTCCATGGTTTTGCAAGCTGAAAAAGAGGGATTACTTAAACCTGGATGTACCTTAATTGAGCCATCATCTGGAAATACCGGTATTGCACTTGCGATGATTGCATCCATGCGTAACTACCAACTTAAAATTGTTTTGCCCGAGAATGTTTCGATTGAAAGAAAACAACTGTTAGAGGTATGGGGTGCTGAGATTATCTCTTCTCCTGGAGAGTTAGGGTCCAATGGAGCAGTGCAACTTGCCCAAGAGCTAGCGGATAAAAACCCTGACTGGGTCTTCCTATACCAATATGGAAATGACTCGAACCCTCAAGTCCACTACGAAACGACAGGGCCAGAGATCTTTGCTGATGTCCCAGATATAACTCACTTTGTAGCAGGGTTGGGAACTTCAGGAACACTCATGGGTGTGGGAACTTTCCTTCGTGAACAAAAGGAAGACATGCAAATCCTTGCAGTGGAGCCACCATCTGGAGAAGTAGTTCAAGGGCTAAGAAGCTTAGATGATGGATTCATACCTCCAGTCTTTGAAAATTGGAAAGGATTAGAAATACTCAATGGGAAAAGAATTGTCCGCCCTCAAGAATCAATACATTACACAAGGCAACTAGCAAAGGAATGCGGAATTTTTTCAGGCATCTCTTCAGGGGCGGCTTTAGCAGGTGCAATTAGAGTTGCCGAGAAGATCAAAACAGGAGTTATCGTCTTTATCGTCTGCGATGGAGGTTGGAAATATCTTTCTACTGGAGCATGGTCTGGTGACATAGATGATGTCGCTAATTCTATTGAGTCAATAATTTACTTCTAGGAAATTCAAGATCTTCTGCGCAACATTTCTAAATAATTTACGAAATACCTCTACGATTAATTATGTGCCAAGCAACCAGCCAATAGGAATCTTTGACTCAGGTTTCGGGGGTCTAACTGTCGCCAGGGCGATAATAGATTTATTGCCATCTGAAGATATTGTCTATTTTGGTGACACTTCAAGATATCCATATGGACCTCAATCCTTAGAAGAAGTTAAATCTTATTCAGATCAAATATCTGAGTATCTTATCGCAGAACATGATGTGAAAATGATCGTAATTGCATGCAACACAGCATCAGCTGCAGCAGAGGATAGCTTACGAGGTTCTACAGAAATCCCAATAGTAGGCGTTATTAAGCCAGGAGCTCAGGCAGTTGCTGAAGTGTCAGTTACCAAAAGAATAGGTGTTATCGGAACGGTCGGAACGATAAATAGTCATGCGTATGAAAATGTAATTAAGGGCATTAACCCCCAAAATATACAACTTATAAGTGTGGCATGCCCGGGCTTCGTAGAGTTTGTTGAACGTGGAGAATTCTTTGGAGAACAAGTGCGTATTCTTGCAGATCGGCTTCTTGCCCCAGTTGTTGAAGCAGATGTTGACGCCCTGCTCCTCGGATGTACTCACTACCCTTATTTGGCTAGAACAATCGGAGAATCTGTGGGTGAGGGCGTTACCCTAGTGTCGTCAGCAGATGAAACCGCGTTTGCAGTTGCAAAGACTTTGAGAGAAAAGGATCTTGAAACAACAAATAATAATCAAGGAAACAGGACATTTATCTCATCAGGCGATGTATCTTGGTTTGCAGAGCAAGGTCAGAAGTTATTAGGCCCTGAATTAGAAAAAGCGATATCCCATAACTGGAGTTCAAAATAGTGAATACCCCCGCACTAAAAGTTACCGTACTCGGTTGTAGTGGAAGTTACGCGAACGCAGGTGGAGCATGTACAGGCTTTCTAGTTCAAAGTCCCCAAGCAAATGTCTGGTTAGACGCGGGACCCGGAACCTTAGCTAACCTACAAGACCACTTATGCTTATCAGATCTGACGGCAATAGTACTCAGTCACGAGCATGCTGACCATTGGTTGGAGCTACCAGTTGTTTATAATGCCATACGCCACTATGTGATGTGTGAACCGATTCCGGTCTACGGAACAACGGGAACTTTCTCATTAGCGCGAAAGATGTGCGAGAATATTGATGAATCATTTCGCTGCAATGTAATTAGTGACAAATCGACCGTCGTGATAGCAGACCAAGAATGGCGGTGGTCCAGAACCGACCACTATGTTGAAACTCTAGCCTCAAGAGTTGTAGTGGGGGATTCAAGTATGGTTTTTTCAGCAGATACGGGACCAGAGTGGGATATTACTGAACTTGGACCAGATATTGATTTGTTAATAGCTGAATCCACATTCCTCTCACATCGGGAAAAGGAGAAAATCCTGCATCTTTCAGCTCGTCAAGCTGGGATGATGGCTCAACACGCAAACGTTACACAACTAGTTCTCTCACACCTGGCTCCAGGTGAAGAGCCGTCTCGACACCTTCAGGAAGCAAGTGAAGTTTTTGCAGGTGAGATTTCATTAGCCTGTGTAGGTAAAGAATTTATAGCTCAATAAAGGAGTCTAAGTGGGGCGTACAGATGGAAGAAAAGTAGACGCGTTAAGAGAAATAAGTTTCACGCGAGATTTCACAACCATGGCGGACGGGTCAATTTTGGTTGAATTTGGGAACACCAGAGTTCTATGCACGGCATCAGTAGATGACGATGTTCCGCGTTGGATGCGTGGTACGGGAACAGGATGGGTTACTGCTGAGTACTCCATGCTTCCTGGATCGTCACCCGAACGTATAAGAAGGGAGACAAAGGGGCCTAAAGGTCGAACTCAAGAAATACAAAGATTGATAGGGCGTTCCTTGCGAGCAGTCTGCGACATGGAAAAGCTAGGCGAACGTCAAGTAACAGTCGACTGTGATGTGCTCCAGGCGGACGGAGGCACACGTGTGGCTTCTATATGCGGAGGTCTCCTCGCTCTACACGATGCTTTGTCAAGACTGAAAGCAAAAAAACAGATTTTTGATCATCCGATCCTTGAGGCATGTGCTGCAGTATCAGTAGGAATCATCAATGGGGAGGCAAGACTGGATTTGCCATATGAAGAAGACTCCAAAGCAGATACTGATATGAACGTGGTCATGACGGAATCAGGTGAATTCATAGAGATTCAAGGCACTGCAGAGAAATTTTCATTTTCAAAAGATGAACTATCATCATTGCTTGCATTAGCTGAGAAGGGGATCAATGAAATTATTGCTCTCCAAAAGGAACTTCTCAAAACCCCTCCGCAAATGAGATGAAATTAATCTCCGCAACTGCTAACCCTCATAAATATAAGGAAATGCAGCAGATAATGTCAGGCAAAATAGAAATATTACCTCGCCCCCCTGAAATTCCTGAGATCACAGAAGATGCGCCAGACCTTCTAGGAAACGCACTTTTGAAGGCCCAAGGAATAATGGAAGCAACTGCTATGCCTGCAATAGCAGACGATACTGGCTTGGAAGTTGAGGCATTGAATGGTGATCCCGGAGTTTTTTCTGCCCGATATGCAGGTCCCAATGCCCGATCAGAAGACAATATCCAAAAGTTATTAGCGGAATTGGCTGATGTCCCGATGATCAGAAGAGGAGCTCGGTTTCGAACTGCCATTGTTGTTCTTTGGCCTGACAAAACCTTTGCAACTGCCGAAGGTATTGTTTCTGGAAAAATTGCTCTATCTCCAGTGGGAAATTTAGGTTTCGGGTATGACTCAATTTTTCTTCCCTCCGAGGTCCCCGGAAAGACATTCGGCGAAATCAGTAATTCAGAAAAGAATCAAATAAGTCATAGAGGTCGAGCGCTAAAAGAAATCGTAAAGGTACTTCTCTCTACACCTCAAAATTAGAAGAAACAGAAACCCTATTTATGTTTTGGATTAGGAAGACGCGAACTGGCTAGAAGCATAAAGAGCCCCCCAAGCAAAGCCGAGACCAGTGAGCACAGCCAAGCATAACTATAATCAAAAGAGTCGGCGATCAGCCCGAATCCCAAAGGTGCAAACATTGCTCCTATGCGAATACTCGTCTGTACTATGGCAGTTGCCTCTCCAGGTTCATCCCGATGGTGTTCAATGATTCCTAGTAATGCCAAACCGGGCCACGACCAACCTATTCCGAAGATAAAGATAGAGCCAACTGCAATAGAGGTTTTAGATTCAATAGCAAACAGCACAAATGCTAATGACCCTATAAGGAGCGAACCAGAAACCGCTTTGAACCTATCAAAATTGTAACGATCAGCTAGATAACCCCATCCAAGGCGAGAAAGGATCATTAAGACTCCTCCTAACCCTAGAATTAAGCCAGCGGACCCATCGCTATATCCCGCGTTTTTTGCTGATGTAGTTAGAAAGCCTGAAACAGTAACGACTGCGGCGGCAGAGAATGCCCCAGCAAGAGCAAGAAGTTGCAAATGTGAGAGACGCCACATTTCACGACGTGATGAGGAGCTCTTCTCGCTTAGCGTGGGTGCGTTTGGAATTATGAACCAAGCAGGAAACGCCAACAGAGCCACCACGCAGAATGTTCCTTTCCATCCGAAAACAACCCCAAGAGTTGGAACAGCAAAACCTGAAAGGGCTGTCGCAAATGGAACAGCAGATTGCTTTGCTGCCATTGCGATTCCCTGTCTCTGTAAGACCACAGCTGAGGATATTAAAGTATTTGTTGCT
>Ga0163111_10000841_pt1 | contig 18515 bp, 24 predicted proteins | sample CRUFie1St18metaG_FD_109645 | JGI IMG/M metagenome (GOLD analysis project Ga0163111, IMG submission 109645) | Marine microbial communities from the Costa Rica Dome - CRUD Field 142mm St18 metaG | ecosystem: Environmental > Aquatic > Marine > Oceanic > Photic zone | place: Costa Rica: the Eastern... | reverse complement strand
CAAGTCCTCCACTATTCAACAAGACCCTTCGGGGGTCTTCTCCGTAACTAGTGATACTACAATGAATGTCCTCGGCACCACTGGCCTTGTTATTGATGTTGTATCAAGCGGAGTAGTGCAAGCGGGGGTAACAGGTTGCGGAGTTTCTTTAGGACAACCACCATCAACCCTGAATACGAATGCAGCATCGGTAGGCGGACCACACACTGCTAGCTCGGAGCGCTCATTGGTAGTAGGGCAAGGAAATACTGCAACAGACGACTCTTTAGCAGTGGGTGAAAATTGTACTGCCGCAGTCAATTCTATGGCATTAGGAAATGCTGCCAATGCAGCCCTTTACGGTGGAGGGAATGTACTAGCCATGGCGGCAAATAACGATGTTGTAGGCACTGCTAGCGCAAACACGCTAGTACTAGACGCAGCTGCACAGATACCAGGCCACCCTACTGCTGCTATCGCTCCAGGTTCACTTGGTCCAGGAGCTGGAGTAGGAAATGTCTATCTCGACGCAGGCGGAGTTTACAGTGGCGGTGCTGACTACGCTGAAATGTTTGAATGGAATGATGGGAATACAAATGGTGCTGACCGAAGAGGGTTCTTTGTTTCTCTTATCAACGGTAACAAGATAGAACCCGGTAACTCAAATGTAGTTGGAGTAGTTTCCTCTAGCCCAGCAGTAATCGGTGATGCAGCAGACCTTTCATGGCAAGGGAAATATGAAAGAGATGAATTCGGCGGTATGGTTTACCAAATGGTTGACGGCAACCGCGTACCTAAGCCCTCTTCCACTTACAACCCCACACAATCCTACACTCCGCGAAGGGGAAGAAAAGAATGGGCACCAATAGGACTCATAGGAAAGCTCTATGTTAGGTCGGCTCAAGCCCTAACCGCAGGGAGTAAATGTAGTGCCAACTCTTCGGGGTATGCAGTAAGCGGAAACGATTACCATATTCTTAGGGTAATTAGACAACCAACCTCCACTAAATACGGAATGATTGAAATTTTAATGAAGTGATAATATGGCCTTACAAATGCAAATGTCTTTCCCTCAATATGGGTTTAGTGCTCCCACTGCTTATCTGAAAGTAGGCGACTTACAAGTTTCTGAGACTTCAACTGACTGGGGAGTCAACTTCACTCTCAAAGTGTACTTCAGTGCAACCGCCAAATCAAATGGCAAAGCACCTATTACTATCTCTCGCCATTACATGACATATTCTGCAACAAGCGCAAATCAAGACCAGTACAATATTGTCAAGTGCGCTTATGAATATCTCAAAACCTTGAGTGAATTTTCTGGCGCTACGGATGTTTAATCGCCGTTTCATTTATCTTCACTCCCAAGCTGAACAGTATTGATGGCAGTTACTGACGCGACCCAACAAACCTCACAAAGTGCTCTTTCAATGAATATTGAACACGCGCAAGTTGTAGCCAACACGGTACGAAGCACCCTTGGTCCAAAAGGCCTAGATAAAATGCTTACAGACGCTGGCGGAAGAGTTACAATTACTAATGACGGAGCTACTATCCTTCGTAATGTCAATTGGGTTTCACCTATTGCAAAGAAGATTGTTGAAGTAGCAAGGACACAAGAAGAACAATGCTATGATGGGACCACAACCGCGATTATCCTCACTGCCGAGCTCCTAAAGAAGGCAGAATTACTTCTTGAGAGCGGAGTCCACCCTACAACTATTGTCGAGGGTTATCGTACTGCAGCTTTGAAGAGTAAGGACTTCCTTACTGGGATGATTATTGACCCCGATGAAGAAATGCTACTTGCTATCGCAAAGACAGCGATGACAGGCAAAAGCGCAGAAGGCGAGCGAGCTCATTTGGCTAAGCTGTGCCTTGAGGTCGTCGAAGCATCCCGCCCTGAGGCTGTCCACATTATGACTCGGACAGGCGCCCCGATTGCAGATTCATTTTCTCCTAACGGCATCGTCGTAGGTCGTCAGAAGATTCATTCCGCTATGCCTACAAGTCTGACACATGTCAAAGTTGCACTTATTGATGGTGGGCTGGAGCTAGATTCATTTGGACAAGGAGTAAATCTCAACCTAGGCTCTTACAGTGAATCACTCGAATACCAAAAAGGTCGCAAAGAAGCGCTTAAGGCGATGGCAGACCACTTTATTGAATTAGGTACTAACCTGGTACTCGTTACTAAGAACATCGACCCATGGGTTGCAGAATACCTAGCTCGTAACAATGTAGTAGCTTCCCGGCGCTGCGCAGCTTCGAATCTAGAAGCTATTGCCCAAGCTACTAACGGTCTAATTGTTTCAGGCTATGAGGACTTAGAAGAAGAGGACTTGGGCGTAGCTGGGTCTATGGAAGAAATTATTCAAGAAGGGCAGCCACCATTCATGCTTCTTCATGACACCCCTAATGACGACGCAGCCTCGCTCGTTATCTGTGCCCCTACCGAGGAGGTAGCAAATGAAATCCGTCGTGCTATGGACGATGCTATGGGAGTAGTATGGGTAGCCAAGAACGATGGGAAGATTGTTCCTGGTGGTAGCGCCCCTCAGATTGAGATGGCTCATCACCTTCGTAACTACGCTGCATCAGTAGGAGGTCGAGAGTCCTTGGCGGTTAGCGCCTTCGCAGAAGCACTAGAGATTGTCCCCCGTACATTGGCCGAGAATGCAGGGCTTTCACCTATTGATACCCTAATGGAGCTTAGGAAGGCACATAGTGGTGGAAAGGACTCAAGTATGTGTTATGGGCTCAATGTTTACAGCGGAGAAGTAGTTGACATGCTCAAAGAGGGCGTTATCGAGCCCGAAAAGGTTGTTAGGCAGGCTATGGAGTCTGCTACCGAAACAGCTGTAATGGTCTTGCGCATTGATGACATTATTAGTGCAAAGGAACCTGAAATCGAAGACTTAGTGTGAAGTGATAAAATGCAAAGTGGAATACCAATCGGAACAAACCCAATCTTAGAAACCGTCATGTTTGGTGATAGTACCAAAGACATGTCAGATGAAATGCAAGAATACCGAGAAAAGCAAAAGGAAGCAGAATTACGCCTACTTGGGACTATGCTGTTTCAATCAGTCTTGCTTGGATTCTGTATTCTTCTCTATGTCAATTGGAGCTGGAGTCATTTCCAAAATGCGTATGAGTCAGCCATGTTCTATGCCTTTGCAGGCTTTTCCGTACAGGCTGCGTTTTACTTCATTTATCGCGCAGTCTTTGAGGACTCTAGTGACCACCGTCGCCAGCTAAAGCGAATGCGTACTAAGAACCGTCAACGCATGGCTCACCTCAAGTTTCAACAGGAAAAGTCACAGCTAGAGACAGTCCTAAACCAGCAAATGGGCATTTATCAAGCAAACCTTGGAGCTGCTATGGCTGATAATGTAATTACGCCTCAAGAATCCGAGGTGCTGGCGGGAAACTTGGACACCATCAATCAACTTATGGCTCAAATCCAAATGCTACAAGGGCAACAGGCTCAACAGGCTCAACAGGTTCAATCGCGCCCTCAAGTACAACATCAACCAGTTACCCCCGAATCATTGGGAATAGACCGACACAGAATCATGGGCATTCCAGTGGGACCGAAGTTGACTATCGACCCCTCTTTGCCAGTATCATCTCCCGACTCGACCGTATTGAATCTGAGCCCTCAAGGGACACAGGACCAAGTGATAGTGGAGGAAGCCGCGAACCTAGAGAAGGCCGCAGACGCTCTTCAATGAGGTGTAACGGCCTAACCCTTGAAGGAGGGAGGTGTGCTAGGATGGTCAAGGGCGCAGACATGTGCTGGCAGCATAGGTGATAAAATGGGCGTAATTTTCCGTGATGACTACGATGACCAACAAGACTCGTTGATGAAAAGCATAGCAATAGGCAACACATGGCAGTTTAGAATTTTCAAAATTAAAGCCCTCCTTTGGGGTACACTAGCCTCAGTAACAACGGGTGGAGTAGCGTTAGTAATTGACTACGCCTTTTACAAGCTATCTGACTCTCCGAACATAATTGCTTGGCTGCTGGGGTGAATACATGGTTGACCCAGTGAGTGCAGGTGTAATTGTCGTAGCTCATGGCTTTTGGAAGGTCCTTGATTGGGCAGGCAAGTTTGTAACTCATAATGTTGGAATTTATGGGGCCACTGAAGCAGGTAAAACTACTCTAGACCAGCAGCTCATGACTGAAGGTTATGTTGAGCCACTAGATGAGCGACACCGTACCCATCATAAGAAGAAGTGGCTTTCAAAACACTACAATATGCCTTCCTCAACTTCTAAGAGAGTCAGGTCAGAAGGCTTGTCAAAGACACTAGTATCTAGGGACATAGGAGGCCACACCCAGTACATGCCTATGTGGATTCAAGACATGTACAAGCGAAGAATACAAACGCTTGTCATAGTAATTGACCACCGACACTTGGTAGACCGAAATAACACCGATAATCAGTTAGCTGTTAGCTACATCACAGACTACTTGCTCAATGGTAAGCGCCCCAGGGGTATTGGGCTTATTGCAAGATTCAAAGCGAGAAAGTGGAGGCCAAAGCGTATTCTCATACTTGCTAACAAAGCCGATTTATGGCTAGAAGAAGATGGCTATTCCCAGTGGGAAAGGGGCCTAATTTCTGAGCACCCAATCTTTGAACCGTTCAAGGAAAGCTTATACCAACTCCAAAAGCTGCACATACCAGTAAGGGTGGACGCTATGTCCGCTACGGTTGGCTGGAATGTCGAGGATGCTTTGATGAGGGGGTTTAACGACTTATGACAAATGAAGACAGAATGAGCGCACTAATGGGGCAGCTACCGCAGAATAGAGGACTAGACTGGGATGCGGTAATGCCCGTAATTGAATTTACTTTCAGCACACACGCAGACCCAGTAAAGGCACGAAAGCAGAATATCAAGAAAGCTATGAAAACACTACGACCTACAAAGCGAATAACAGGTTTCTTTGGGTACAAGTTTGCTAATGCTCCTTTCCGCTGTGTAATTACAGGGGTTGATTGTAGGAATATGGACTATGGAGATTTGTTCAACCAATACTTCCGAGACCCTAGTACTATGCAGGCAAGGCCGTTCCGCCCCTGGACAGGAGTCATAGAGGGTAAAGGGCGTCAGCTAAATGGAACCTACTGTCCTCAGGCTATGCAACTTTACCACCTATTGCAAGAGTGGCTAGAGCAAGAGGACCAAGAGAATGAGCGCGGTTTCTTCAAGGCAATGAAGAAGAAGGGAGTCAAGTTTGTACCAATCAAGAAGGGACCAAAGAAAGAGGAGGCTCCGCTGATTGTCAAGTGGACTCCCGCTTTTATTGAAGCTCAGCGCGACGGCCTTCCAATCATTCACTACAAGAATCCTATCACAGGTGAAAATGACATTACCATGATTGTCTTTGATAACCGCATACTAGCAAATACAATGCCTCAGAATACCACTTTGGGTAGTAACATGAGCGTGGATAAGTACTATCAAATGGTCGAAAGGGCAGCAAAAGAAGAACAAGAGCAGTCTCAGTAGGACTGAAACATTCAAGTGTAATCAGTGCTTGCCCTTCTTTATGGGACTCTTTGGTAGTAATAACAATAGCCTCACTCCAAATGGAATTGGAGGAGGACCCACTGACGCACAAAAACAGCTATTTGCAAATGCCGCCCAAGACTCAGGTCTATCCGCAATGGGTATGGGCATGGTTGACCAAATGACAGGCGGACAGTCAATGCAGAATGAAGACCAGGTGAAACTACTCTATCAGCTAATGGCTGCTCACCCTAACCAAGTTGCCCTTTTCTATCATGACCACCCAACATTCCTTCCTGAATTGGTAAACATGATTGCCCTTGTAGTCCGCAAAGAGCTTTTTGCTATGTTTAACTCGGACTTGATTCCTAATGTCAAGGTCAACAAAGAACACGAAGACTACAACAAGTATTCCAGCATCACTCAAGAGAACATCGACGCTCAGCTAGCTAAAGTACTTCCACCACAGGAAGTCCAAATGGCAATTCAGCAAGGCGACATGCAGGCTATGGCTCTCATGAACGGCCACAACCAGCACATGATGATGCAAAATCAGCAGCAACAGATGTACCAGCAACAGATGTACCAGCAACAAATGATGCAACAACAACAGATGCCTCAAAGGGGAATGGGTTCTGCTATCGCAGGGTTTGGCTCTTCTCTTATCCGTGGTTCTCTAGGGCTACCCCCAGTTCAGCAACAACAACCAATGATGGGACAACCAATGCAAGGCTACCCTCAGCAACAACAATTCTGAGGGGGTTAGATGACTGACTACAATTCAATTCCGTTGCGTAAAAGTGCGCGCATAGAAGAAATAGAGTCAGTTAAACAACTGCAAGTCGAGGACCTGCGCCTAGCACATTACTCCAACCAAGCACTTCTTTACTACATCAGCGGTGGTAAAGAGAAGGCCCCCGAAGGAATAACTGACCTAGTAAGGGTTGAGGACTCAGACCTGAGAGGTTGGTTCACAGAGATGTATGGTGAGAATTACCTTTCCTACTTAACATCAGATACACAAACAGCGATTTCCACCAGTGATAGTGTAAGCATCATCAAGGCTGATTTCGAAGCTAACCCATTTGGCTACATCCTGCGAACAGGAGCTGTAAATGAATACCACCTAACGAGAATAGTGACTCATGCAAACAGTGTAAATAAATATCGCAATAGCGCAATTAGCCACTCAGGTAACTTAGTGAAGCTGTGTTCAAAGGTTCTTTTTTCAGGAGACATACCCAGCTACAACCTATTTGAAATTCTCAACTCAGGTATCAACGGGTGGTATGAGTTAAATGGTATGCAGTACAAACCAATGCTTGGGTCAAAGTTACATTCACTGAACCTAATTACGCCTGGTAGTGTAAACCACACTACATATGTGAATGCCATCATTATGACCCTATTCGATATTGTAAAGCACTCAAGCCCAGCAGATAGTTGGCACAATCACTTAGTGCCCAATGCCGAGGTTGAAGGGATTGACCCAGCTAGCATTAAAGAGATAATTGAAGCACTAGATGGCGCGAGCATACTTCAGCACACCAAAAAATCAACTTCGATTCGCTATCATCGCCAAGCGGCAAAAAAGATGTTGGCGGAGTTAGAGTCAATGGAAACTCAGGGCTGGAATCAAACACCAAAGTACCAGCAGAAGCATGTTGAAGGTTTCACCTACATGAAAGAGCAACTCGATAACATGGTAGGGCCACTAAGCCCAGCGCAAGAAGCACAACGCACTCTATACGCAAACAGGGCGGCAGCAACAGTAGGTACTACCGAGCTACAACGAAACATGACCTACATGTCAAAAAACGATGCCGGGGAATGGTCGGAGGCCAACACTAATGCAGACTTTGCCAGGTATGACGCATATACGAAGAAAACTGCGGAAATGGCTGGGCAAACCGCTTCTGCAGATACCAAGCAAACAGAAATAGACACAGCTTTAGCTGGAGGTCTTGGCATTTCCGACTATCATAAAACACCCACCTTTGAGATTTGGGCTGCAATCATCGCGCTCCAAAAAAGCGCAGACTGGTCCGATAAAGCAGCAGCTACAAAGTGGGTCAAGTACATTTATGCGCGAGTAAAGGCCGCATATAGCTTCAACTACTCCACTACTTCTCTTGACTTAGGGAATCAGGTCTATTCACCTTTCCCTGCCCTACTAATTCCTACTTCTTATGGGCAGCAAGTCAGCGAATATGACCACATCGATATTTCTAAAGTCATTTGTTTCTATGGGCAAGCTCTAGCTGGGCTTACACCAACTGCTTACTGGAATAAGTCTCTTTCTCACAGACTCTTCGTGCGCCAGGAGGGCGGGACAGGGAGAACACCATCTCACTCAACCATCTATCTGTACCGTGCGAACATGCGCACTGGAGGAATATCGGGTGAAACAGCAGTAATTGGAAAGGTAGCATCATCTGTTGAAAACACCCAAGTAGTAGCGGCTTCTATTTTACCTGATGTGCCACTTTACAATCCAGGCACTAATTTTGAGTTAACAAAGGACCTCAATAGCTCTTTTGAGACCCAAGTCCAGTCACAGCCCCAGCTGCAAGAGTGGCTTCGTCAAACTAACAAAGAACCGTTCCAGTACGCCTATGTAATCCGTAGCGCCTGGGACCCTACATACAAAATCGGCAAGTTCAAATCAAAGGTTGCCACTTACTTGTTAGGCAATAGAGGGCGTAAATGGTACGAGTCGGTTACTGGTCCAAATGGAACAAACCCACCCGTATTCAATAGGCATATTGATTGGATGAGGGCTAGTACATACAGTAACTCGAATTACCAAGGAGTAGTTACCTTTGCTCCTACTATCGATAGTCTTCGATATGACCCATCGGGCAAGAGGCTAAACCACCCTGAGTTTTACGAGGCAAAAAATACAATCGCGTCAACAGAAATGAAATGCGTTGCATTCCCCAAGGCCGTTTCGCAAAAAATTCTAGAATTCATGGAAACTGTACCTAGCAGACTATCAGAGATACTAAACTCTGTCACTAACGAACCAAACAGTGTATGGAGCGAGGCACATGAGAAACTGTACAAATGGTGGAATGCATCTATGTTTGGTGGTTGGAATGCAGTTGAAAGTAACTGGGCTGAAATACCACGAAAGAGGTATGCTAGGGCTCCCGGCTCCGGGACTATGCCTGGAACCTTTTACGATAAGAGGGCGTTCATAGATATGATAAAGCCGTTCGCTGAGTTCCTGAATAACCGTACAGAGCTCTTACTAATCAAAGACCCTGTAAATGTAATCAACAAAGCCTACAATAGGATGGTACAAAACAAACCGCAGGGTGATAGGAGCTGGGAACAGTGGCTTGAGTCAGAAGGCAAGTATGTGAAGCTTACCGAATATTATGACGAAGCTGATTTTGGAGAGGCATACAGCGATTACATGGCCTTACTAGCGACTGTCGCATATCTAAACTCATACCACATGCTACTTGACCCACCATCACAAAGAACATACCCCGAATGGGCTACTCCCTTCAAAGGCAAAACCGATGCCCTGGTTAGTAGCGTATTGGGACAGTCACTTGGAGGCATAGGGCAAGGAAGAGTAATTTACTCTTCTCAGATTAACGATACCGAGGATGTTTCAACGCTTCATAGAGTCTTGAAAAAGCTAGGGGCACTCGAAGGGATGACTGAACTTCCTGTTTTCGACCTTCCTGAGTTTCATGTTAAATGGCTTTCGCGTGGCTCAAAAGCTGAAACCTTGAGCAATCCGTTCGTGAATGGAGTGCCTATGGTACCAGTAGGTGGGCTAGAAGCTCAGGTGTACCCTGGCCTGAGCAAAACCTACGGGGATGTCTTTTACAACTCATTTTTGACCTCCACTGTGCTTCAGCCAGTGTTTAAGCAACCAACTAGTAACTACTACATGTACTCCTCGTTGAGAATCCCTGTAAACACAAGAGGGGCCAGCTCCAAGCTGTATGGTATGCGCCCTGGTGCGGCTTATTCCTTTGATACCGTAACAGATACTCAACGCTCCTTATCTCGTATGTTCACAGGTTCAGGTGGTTTAACTTACACTGGCTTAGCTGGAATTACTGGTGTAGCCTTTGTAGGGTTGCTAGGGGCTGCCATGTTCAAGAACATAGATGCCGAGGGAGCCTTCGCTGATGTAAGGTGGAAAACGGAGTAAAGAAAACTACTAAGATGAATGACCTTTTGGAGTGATACAATGCTGCACGATAAGTACCTGAAAAATGCTGCAGCAGGCAGTACTGGTATCATCTCTTCCACTGTTGACTTTGCCAAGTCTCTAGTCCCCCTACCAAAACCAGGTAAGACTGGGCGTTGGTATTTGGGAGCTGGTATGATTTATGTTGCTCTTGGGGCACCAGGCAGTAAAAGAGTAATTAGAGAAATAGCGTCTATTATCGACCAACCAAAGTACTTTGCTAAGGTTGTTACTGGTGGTGCTGGTGCCTTGTTGGTGTTCAGTGCTGCGAGTTGATGTTATGAGAAGGGCAAAAGAAGTTAAGGTAATCAACAGGTGGAAGGCAACAGATTTTGATGGAGAAATTCCAATAGGCGGAGATGATGAAGAAATGCTTGGTACTGCGATGAAAATGGCCAATGGTGTTGGTCAGCTCCAAGGTATTGTCGAGGATTCCATGCCCCTTGTCCGTCCTATGGCTTGGTTCTCATTCTATGGAATTGGTGGGGCAGTAGCAGGCAACACTGCAATGATGTACCTAGGGGACAACGACGCTCCCGCTGATGGTGATTTCAAGCGACTAGGGTTTAGGGCAGGCTACCTTCTAGCTAGTGGACTTGGTAACCTAATGGCCAACGGCGTTCCATCAGGAATTGGCGAAATTAGCCGAGCTGGAGGAGTAGGAGTTGGTAGCTTTTTACTAGCAGCCCGCCGAGGAGTCCCAAAGCCAGCAGCAGGCAGAACAAACTCGCTTCGTTCGAATATGCTGAGAGGAGCTATTGCTGGTTATACAGTAGCAGGTGTTTCTTACGGGATAACCAAAATTAAGGAGAAGTTCTAATGAGCCAACACTATCACTTACTAAACCAATACAAGCCTAGTATCGGTACCAAGCTTACTTATCCTGAGGACTCTCAATTCTTGAACAGTACTGATGACCCTTGGGAGTTTCAGCCAGGCTACACCACTGTCAATGATGAAAACAAGGCAATTTTCCCCGTTCTATGGGAAAAGAGTGGAAGAGATGTAGTGGAGTACAAGCGCCTAGTTATTCAAAACTACGGTGCTAATCAAAAGCCATTCACAAAGTCAACAATGATGGTAGCACCTGTGGAGTGGAGGACTGGATATGACGATAGTACCTCTCTTGCACTGACTCAGCTAGCAAGCCTACAAGGGGAAGCTATTAGGGTCAAAGACGCAATAGGAATGGTAAACAACTCTATTCAACGCCTTGAAGGACTCTATGAGCAAAACAGAGTGGCCCTACGAGGCAAAATGAAATTGAACAACAACCAAGCCTACATGGAGCTAGCAGATGCAGAAGCACCTGAGGTTCTAGCTACGCTAAAGTCAGACATTGCTACATTAAGAGCTCTAGATGAGGGTTACAGTAATCAACTAAGCGTACTACGCACTGATGCTCGTGTTCTCAATCAGGAGCTTGAATCTCTTCTTCGTAACTACAAAGAAAACGCCAACATGCTGAATATCAACGATAACTTCGCATCTGAATTAGAAAGAGCAACAAAGAAGGCAGCGGGTAGTGGAACAATAAGGGGCTTCACCTTTGGTAGCATAGGCGGAGTCTTAGCTACTGGTGCATTGGTCTTTCTAATTGCTCAGGCTCGTCGCGCCCCACGAAGAGTACGAAGTACCCGAAGAGGTGCTGATGGACTCTTCTTCAGAGCGCCCCCGCCCTGAAGCGACTTTCATGCGTCTTGATGATGTTCCGTACCTTTTGGTTGGGTAAGCCAACCCTTTGAGAAATCAAAGAGATGGGGAGGTCGTTTTTCCTCATATTGAAAATTTGCTGGACTATCGGCCATTGTTCATTAGCTACTAGGGTCCTATTCTCATCGTAAGACATACCAAACGGCGGCCTTCCACCTTTCTTTTGCTTCATGCCCACTCTAATTGACTTTGAGCGAAGTCGAGAATAATACTTGGAAGAGTCAGCGATAACTTTCAAAGTCGCTACATTTACTTCAGTGTAATCCATCAAGGCAACAGAAATAGGAATTCCTGAAGTGTCCAGGATTGCCAACTGGTCAGCTAAAACAGCACCTTTCCCATGCCATTTTGCTATGTCATGCAGAATGACACCTGTCAGACTGCCATTATGGGCTAAAACCATCAAATCGTCCCAGGATTTTCCTTTTCCATATCCTTCGCTGAACAATTTCAATTCCTCATTCCACCCAATGCTACGAGCTTTCTCTATGCATACGGGTAGCATTTCCTGTACATCGCCAGGAGCGTCAATCGGTTTCCATAAAAATACTGCCTTCATCAAATATCACCTATCTGTACTTTCCAATAATAGAATACAGCCACCATCGCGACTATTACGAACATAATGAATTGAGATACATGGGCCAAGATGTAATCGTAAATGCCGATGTACACATAGTCCCAACCTAGGCCCTCAGTGGAGGTAACGAAAGAAAGTAGGAGGCACACCGTAATTATCCAAAACACCATAGAACGCATCCTGTAAGTGTCCCAGCCAAAGTACGGGTCCCAAAACATTCTCAGTTTCCTCCAAAGTGTGCCTGGCACTCTTCTTTGTAATCACAAAGATTGTCGCACCATCCGTAGTTGGTTTCCTTTTGGTTTGGCCATGGCTTGAAATTCTTGTAGTCATTGTGAAGGTCAGTATCACGCACGAAGGCACGAAGGCGATTGATGAAAGCATCGTAGTGGACTTTGGTCCTTACAGTCTTTGCACGATACGGCTTAGCCTCCTTGACTTCTCGCTTTACAGCCCCGCCATCAGTGTAAATGGGGTGCTTAGGGATAACAATGTAGTCGAATTCGGTGGGCTTTCCTGTTAAGTAGCCATAAGCGGTTGCTTGTAGCGTTGCATTCGCTTTGTTGTCAGACCAGCCCCACTTTGGGTTAGGGTTAGCAGTCTTGAGGTCAGCCAGCTTTGCAACAGGCCCGGTAATGTCAACCACCCAATCGACCTTTCCGCGAACGAAGGTTTCAGGCCCACCTTCAGGCCCCCACTCAACTTGACGGATAGCATCGACTTCTGTTTCAGTTACGCTGCGAGGGTCGAAACCATCAATGGTTCCTCCGTCTTGTAGCGCATCATAGAAGCCACTAAACCAATGTTGAGCATCTTCAAGTGAATGTTGCTTCTGAACCTCAGTCATTTCCCATCCTTTCTTGTTGTAAACGATTCCTTTGGACTTCTCGACTTCTTCGTCCCATCCCATTTCAACCATGAGCAGGTAGTAATCCTTGTCGCGCTGAACACCAGCTATCATATCATCCAACAAATGCTCAACACCAGCGTGTACGGCGGTTCCCTGTGGCAGCCAAACTTTGCCAGGCTTACGCACACCCAGGACATAACGGAACCAAAAGGCTGCACTGCACTTTGACCAAAGGTTAAGCTTAGTGGGGCTAATGTGGTTCTTTTGCCATCGGATTCCGTCTGCTCTCTTAAAGAGGTCAGCCATTTAGGTCACCCGTCTGACTTGTTTTCAAATCGTAACCAATCTTCTTCAGACCGATAACAGCGTTAGCAAAAGCTGCCAACTCGCTCTTTTTGTCGAAGGAGATTGTACTAACAATCTCTCCGTCCTTTACTATGTGTAGTAATTTTTTGCTCATGTTTCCTCATACTTGCCAGGTTCAGCCGGGCTATAAAGGTACCCTTTCTAAGCAGCGTTTTCCTTGATACGCTCAATTAACTGAGCCTTTGTGCCCTCGGTATCGAGGCCATGAATGTCACAAATGCCGATAACATCATCCTTACGCATTCCTTTGATTTGGCGAAGGGTGGCTTCTCCTGATTCAGTGTAGTTACCAACTTCATACAAGATGCTTGTCGCTACGGGGTCAATGTTTGTTGGCTCTTCATAGGCGAATACCTCAGGTATGGCATCTTCTTCAATGGCTTCTTCAGACTCTTCATACTCAAAGACAGGCTCTTTCAGCGAGGAGGTCATAATGGGGTCGTCAGACGGAAATGCTAGCTCCTCGATGATTCCTACAAGCCCGCGAGCGTAGTACCAAATGAGAAGGAAGTGCAAAGCCAAAAGAGCAAGAATACCTGTAAGTGCTTCTTGTACCTCAAGCATGGTTCTCCCTCCATTCATTGTGCTTCTCGACTTCTATCAGCATCGCTTCAAGCATACCGACTGAAATCTCTCCGTTCAAATATTGCCTTGTCCTAACGGCAAGGTCTTTCGCACTGGTTCTGTAAAAGTTACACCACCAATCTAACTGCTTTTCTTCAAATTCTTTTACTGGCATTAATATCCCTCAATTTCTCTTATTTCTTCTCTTATTTCTTTATGTTCATCTTTCATGTCTTGAATCGTTTCTCGCAAAGCTTCTAGCTTATCTCTTTCAGCCAACAAAGCGGTTTTCCTTCGAGTGTATTCGTCAACCTTTGTCCTTATTTTGGACGATAAAGTCCATTCTTTGGAACGCAGTGCCGACAGACTTACCTTCTTTGCCATGAGGCAAACTAGGTTTCCCGATGGGTATAAATCTCACTCGTCACGATAAAGCACGGTCATTAACTCGTAATCCCTGTCAGCATAGAAGATTTTATGCTCACAGCCGTAGCAAATGATTTTGCTACCTCTTGAAGTCAGGTGCTCTTTTGTACCACAAACTTCACATTCTTCTGCCAAGGATTACTCACCTTTGAAGTCGAATAGTTTGCACTGTACTACCTTCCTCAATGGAGGAAATGAAGGTACAAAGTCGTTCAATGTTGTTTGCTTAAAGCGGTTTTCGTCATTACTAGATTGCATGGAATTAACGCTAATGGCGTGAGGCTTATCAACATTACTACCTGCTTCGATTCTCGTAATGGAAGCGACGCCTTCTGCCAAATGCATGCCTGCGCTTACGCATTTTAATTCTCCTTTTATACAGGGCCAATGCTTTGTCTCTGCACTTGAAACAACTTACATGAACGCCGTAAGTGTCAGCCTCTCCACCGCAAAACTCGCACGGTTTTCTTCCCATGTTTTCGCTTAGGCTTCCTCATGACCTTAACACATTCTCCGCAGATTTCTAGGTTAGGGTGGAGGACTTTCGCCCGACAGTTGCAAGCATCGCAAATAGGCATATGCGCATCCCAGGAGGTTTAGCATAAGAACACATCGATGAGGCTATATGCTAGTCTTACCTCGTTCAGTGTTTGGAAATATAGAATATCCAGCGCGATGGAACAGTCTTATTGCATTGTTTTACTTTCTGACATATGTCAGAATAGTACATACTGCAATTAGAAAACATTGGTGGGGCAGAAACCCCGGTAAAAGTGAATAGCAAAGTGAAGCAGTCCTTTGGTTTTTCAACAGCAAAACCGCGTTAATTCTGAAACTACTGAACACGCCCCCTCAGGCGTGATAAGTAAAGTTTCGGTTTTTTCCTAAATGAAAGCGCAGTACAGCGCTTTTACTTTATTTTTCTTCAATACTTTTATCCACAGCTCGATAAATCGTGGATGAATAGCGCTTATTTCGCCCTGGGAGGTGCTCAGCGCCTATTTTCTCGATGAATCCTTCACGCACTAAGCGCTTTAGCGCACCGACTATTGTCTGTACAGTAACATCCCATCGGTAGTAAGACCAGGTTGCCTTCTTTACACGGGGGACAAGATTCTGAGCTGTAAATGACTTACCATCAAGCGCGATAATGACCTTCTTTACCATATTGTACCTTCTTTGACGAAGCTCTAGAAGCCACTTAGAGTCGGGCATACTACTCACTATCCCAGCTTTCCCAATCATTTACTGCCTGTTCCAGCTCTTCGTCAGGGTATTGTTCAGCAGTGTATCGCTTAGAAAGGTGAGTCAACATAAGAGCGGTTAGCTGGCCAAGAGCATCCACTTTTTTGTCAAGTCGGATAACAACCCATAGGGTATAGACGCAAATAACAGCAGCCAAAAGTGAAAAGTCAAACATTAGTTTGCCTCCAGGTAGCAACAAGTACATCGAATGCTCGTTACGAGAAGCCCCTTGTTTCGGCGCTCATCAGCACTAAAGGGTGAGTGGGTCCAGTGCTTGTAAAGGTCCTTCGCTTGTACGGAATACCTTGACGGAGATGGGTAAGCACGGCCCTCCATACAGTCAATCCATAGCCGACGCTCAGCATTGGTGCAAACGCAACCTCGTTCCGCAATACATTCTTTGCAGGTTATTGGTTCATCTTCGTCATTTTCGACCTCGGTTCCGCACTCCTTACATTGGAAAATGCGGCAGTTAGAAGAATCACAATTACCGACTAAGTGCTGGTTGCCTTCACCTGCATATTGTTCACACCAGCAGTCGCAGCCATCACTACTATGACACCCGCATTGTAGCTTGGGGTCATGGTAATCGTCATAAGCGCCCCAATCCATTCCGTCAGGATAATTACTCATTGTGAAGCCTCCTTTGGTGGTTCTAAACAATCATCACACCTTCGCTGAGTGGACTTAGTAGTGTTTTGAGTGAATTTGCTTAGCGGAACGCGCTGTCCGCAATCATGGCACCACCGCTTGACAGTCATTGTCGTCGCCTCCTTACTTTCGTTCCACAGAAGGGACAAAACCTCCACTTACGCATATTGTAGTAGTCTTGAGGTTCCGCCTTTACGAGGACTACGGTTCCCATTGTTGGGTGTCGCATTTCAACATTACAGCACTTCGTCTTATTCGTTGGAATCATTGTCTTTGTCCTCCTCGATTTCATATTTCCACGGGTCAGGAAGTTTCCTGGGGTAATAGTAGTAGTCATCTTCGGAAGCGCTTACAGCTAGCCCGAATAGGAAGAAAAGAAGAATAACGAGGCAGAAAACATCGAGGCTCATTCTTGTGCCTCCATTCTTAGAACCCCGTCAATGAGGAATCGGACTCTTGAACGAACCGCTGATGGCAATTCTGATGAATCATATCTTTCCCATTCATAGAGAATGTGAAGCATGTTCCGCTTTACCTTTGCTGTGTGCTTTTTACTCCAGTGCGGGGCGCACTTTATTGGTTCTTTCTTCTTCAAACAACTCGCCTCCACACTATTACTCCTGTATTCTTGGCTCGCACAAAGTCATTCGAGGCTTGAAGGATAGAAGATAAAGAACTGGTGTTAGGGAGGTTCCTGAGGTTGCGTGAGTGCCTTCGCTCGTTGGAAAGCATCAGGTCTCTCCCCCTTAGTGGGGCATTACGCTCTTTGATGCGTGAGATAATTTGGTTTGAGGTTAGCTCCTCGCCTACGACCATGACCTCCTTAACCCAGGGCAAGACTAAAGCTGCCTTTCGTTGAGTCCTGGTCTTCTTCACCCCCGCCATAATCAAAGACAATTTGAGAATGGGTATAAACATTCCTTTCAGTAAGGGTAGGTTTTTGAAACCATTCTAACAAGTAAAGGGGTTGGTAGGTACTGAATAAACGCCGATAGTAAGGGTGTATCATCGGTGTTCTCCATATCGGGGGGCCTCAACGATACACTTATGACCACCGCGAAACTACCAATATACCATGGAAACCCCCTCTTACAGGGAGAAAATCGCCATTATTGCCCGTACAAGCACCCTAAAGCAAGAGAAGGGGCTTGAATCACAGCTGGTGGCGCTCGACTATGCCCTTGATGCGGGGCTTTACCAGGAATACGACCTAATCACCCCTCCACCCTTAGGAAAGGATGGAGAGCGAAAAGGTACCTTTTGGGAAAGGTACCCTGACCTTGATGACAAGGATTTGAAAACCATGTTCGCTCATGGGGGCAAGGCTTGGTGTGTTGAAGATGTGTCAGGTTCTGTTTTCCACAACCACCCTATCTATCTCGCTTGCCTTGACTATTGTAGGGAGAACGGAATCACCAACATTCTCTTTGAACACTCCGACAGGCACTCTCGTGATACCGAAATGATTCTTTCAGAAATCCGCCAACGAAAGGCAGAAGGCATTTACTTTCACTACCTTAACTTTGGAGGCATGGACTTGTCCACCCCCGCAGGGAGAATGATGCTTACTATGGGAGCTGCCTTTGCGGAGTACTACCGTAATGACTTGAAATCGAAGACTATCCGAGGTATGAAGAATCTTGAGGAAAAGGGCATTTGGGCAGGCTCGCCCCCGTATGGGCTGAGAGTAATTACCCAAAAAGAAGACAAGGAAAACTACGGTAAGCTACTGTACAACCCTGCAGAGATGCGTTTCATTCTAGCTCTCTATGACCGTATTCTTCAACGACCTGGAGTATCTTACAGGCAGCTATCCAAGTGGGCTAATGAAGATGGGTGGCGCACAAGGAGAGGTAAGAATTGGACCGCAATGGGCATTAGGCGCATTATGACATTCATGCTACCTTGGAAAGGAATTAACGATGATGACGAAAACTGCGGAAAGTACTTTCTCAAGGAGATGCGCGAAAACCCGGCTCTAGACGGAGATAACTCTTAAGGAGATATGGGGGGTACAATTACTATGTGGGTTCACGCTAACGGAATCGAGCAAGATGTTCACAGCGACTTCAAGGAGGCTATATTTCCAGGAGCCGCTTGTTTGCTACGCACTATCTTTGAAGAATACGAAAGTTTTGAGGAGGAAAAGGAATTTTCGGTGGAACTAATCAATCAGACCAACCTAACTCAAAGAGCCGTTTTTGCTGGCGAGGCATTCCTGATGCTGTTTGACCCTGGCTTCTCCCTCCCTAAGAGAGCTTTGCACGAAGCCTTTGCAGTGGAGTTTTTACTGCACACCGTATCTCATATTTCAAATGAAATCTTCTCCGAGGAATTTGAGCTGCGTAGGAATGTGCTGCCTATCTTCGACCGCCACTATCCGGGCCACAGCTT
>Ga0163111_10000840_pt1 | contig 18523 bp, 8 predicted proteins | sample CRUFie1St18metaG_FD_109645 | JGI IMG/M metagenome (GOLD analysis project Ga0163111, IMG submission 109645) | Marine microbial communities from the Costa Rica Dome - CRUD Field 142mm St18 metaG | ecosystem: Environmental > Aquatic > Marine > Oceanic > Photic zone | place: Costa Rica: the Eastern... | reverse complement strand
GCGGCGCGCGCGACGATGCGCGACGCCGTCCGCGTCCTCGCGTCGCGCGCCCTCGCGTCGCGCGCGCGCGCGGGGGCGTCGTCGCGCACCGCCGCCGCCGCGTCGTCGAATGGGCGCGCGAACGATGGGTCGTTGGGGCGCGAACGCGCGGCGGATCTCGCGCGGGCGAACGAGGAAGAGGCGTACGACGACGATCCCTTGGTACACATGGGACGAATTAATAAGTCGGCGCTGAAGCGATTAGGTGCGAGCTCTCGAGAGACGCAGACGAGACCGCGCTCGAGGGGCGCGAGACGCAGACGAGACGCGCGACTGACGATGGCGCGTGACGACGATCGATATCGCGACGACAGCGCACGAAAAGAAAACAATGGCGAAAACCTTGCTGGCGCTGCCGAAATCGCAAATCGCGACGATGGAAGAGTTGAACGCCGAAGTCAAGGCGCTCGTGGCGGAGGGCAAAAAGTTGAAGGGAAATCACGGCGCGGCGAAGCGGCACGAGGGTGCTTTAGCGGGTGCTTTACGAAGAATGACGGAGAGCGAGATGGATGCGCTCGTGTCTAAAGTGACGGCGATCGAGAACGGCACGACGGGGGCGATCGATTCTAACGTGGACGCCCTCGCGATGAGTTGGCGAGCGCGTCTGTTGTCGGGAACCGAAGCGACGACGGCTTCGTCCGACGACGCCACGGCGTGTCTCGGGGAGATTTTCGATGCCCTGGCGACAGCGGAGGCAAACGAAACGTCCGCGCCCTTGAGTTTCACGCGCCAGGAATTAAAAGTCGCCCTTGACGCGGCGACAAAAGAATCGCGCGCTCGCGCGCTCGCCATCGCCGAATTCAACGCCTCCATCGACAAAGAGATGGAAGTGTTGGCGTACGGCGAAACGAACGAAGAAGTCTTGCGAGAGACTCGTGCGTTTATCGCACAAAAGCTAAAGAGCAGTGGTGGCGCGAGCGCGACGCCCTCGCGCTCGCCTCCTCGCGCAAAGTCTTCCAAGCGTTTGCTCGGCATGCTTCGAGACGTCGCCGCCGTCGTCGTCGCCGCCTAATCTGCGTCGTCCGAGCGCGCATCATCCCGCGCGCGTCGACGCGATCGATGTCCACGCTATCACCATTAGTTGTATTATCATATTTTCCCATCCTACTCGTGCGGACATCGCGCGATTCCGTAGCGCTTCCGAATCGCTCTCGTCGCGCCGCCGCGACGTTCGGACGCGCCGCCCGCGCCAGATCGTCACTCCGCGACGCACCTCGATCGCGCGTCCGCGCCCGCACGACCACGCGCGATGATGCAACAGGGCGGTCAAGGGCAACAAATCATGGTGATGAACACCAACGCCAAGCGCGAGACGGGTTCGATCGCGCGCGCGAACAACATCGCGGCGGCCAAGGCGGTGAGCGACATCATCCGCACGACGCTCGGGCCGAGGTCGATGTTGAAGATGATTTTAGACGCTTCGGGAGGTACGACGACGACGACGACGACGACGACGACGACGACGCATATCGCGTCTTCGCGCGAGTCCACGCGTCTCGCGCGCGGCGCGCGCGCGATCGATGAAACGCGGAGCGACAGAGTCAACGCGGCGAAAAGTCAACGCGAGCGAACGAACGAACGAACGAACGCGGTTCGACGGTGACGGGACGCTCGAACGCGGCTGAACGAGGACGCGAGCGTTGACGCGAGCGTGATCAGCGCTCGCTGATGGTCGAACGTCCGAGCGCGATGGCGATCGGCGTCGGATGGTGATTGGATGTTTTGGACGGGTGACTGACCTCGCGCGCGTTTTGCTCAAACGCAGGCATCGTGTTGACGAATGACGGGAATGCGATTTTGAGAGAGATCGACGTCACGCATCCGGCGGCGAAGAGTATGATTGAACTGTCGCGCACGCAAGACGAAGAAACCGGGGACGGGACGACGTCGGTGATTATTCTGGCTGGTGAAATCCTTCATCTGTCGCAACAGTTTTTGGAAAAGAACATTCACCCGACAGTCATCGTGAGGGCGTACATGAAGGCGTTGGACGCCGCATTGAAAGTGATTGATTCAATTAGTTTTCCCATCGATGTCACGAATCGTGATGAGATGATGAAGATCGTCAAGAGCTCTGTCGGCACCAAGTTTACCGCGCGCATGGGCGAACTCATTCCAAACTTGGCGCTCGACGCGGTCATGTGCGTGGCTCGCAAAAACGCCGACGGCACGAACGACATAGACATTAAAAAGTACGCCAAGGTGGAGAAGATTGCGGGTGGTTCTATCGATGACTGCACGGTGCTACGAGGAGTGATGATGAACAAAGACGTCGTCGCGCCTGGACGAATGAAGCGACGAATTGAAAACCCGAGAATCATGCTTCTCGACTGCCCATTGGAGTACAAAAAGGGCGAGAACCAAACCAATGTGGAAATCACCAAGGAAGAAGATTGGGCGGTGTTGCTGAAGATGGAGGAGGATTGGATCAAAGAGACGTGCGCGAAGATCGCGGCTTTCAAGCCCGATGTCGTCGTCACCGAAAAGGGATGCAGTGATTTGGCTTGCCACTACCTTTCCAAGGCGGGCATCACCGCGTTGCGACGCGTCCGCAAGACCGATAATAATCGCATCGCGCGAGCCGCGGGGGCCACCGTCGTTTCTCGCGTGGATGAGCTTCGTGAATCAGACATCGGCACCGGTGCTGGTTTGTTCAACGTCGAGAAAATCGGTGACGAATATTTCACCTTCGTCGTCGACTGCAAAGAGCCCAAGGCGTGCACCGTCGTCCTTCGCGGCGCGAGCAAGGATATTTTGAATGAAATTGAACGCAACTTGATTGACGCGATGGGCGTAGCGAGGAATGTCGTCCAAGACCCGCGACTGTTGCCCGGTGGCGGTGCGGTCGAAATGGCTGTCTCTCGCGCGATCGCGGAAGAAGCGACGAAGATCGAGGGTGTGGAGCAATGGCCGTTCCGCGCCATCGGCGCGGCACTCGAGGTCATTCCGCGAACGCTCGCGCAAAACTGCGGCGCCAACGTCATTCGCACTCTCACCAAACTTCGCGCCAAACACGCCGAGGGCGAAGAAGCGCGAACGTTCGGTATTGATGGCGATAAGGGCACGATCGTAGACATGAAAGAGCTCGGTGTGTGGGATCCGTACGCGGTCAAGGTGCAATCCATCAAAACCGCCGTCGAGAGCGCCACGATGCTATTGCGCATTGATGACATCGTCTCCGGGCTTTCCCAAAAGAACTCCGACGCGGCGGGCACGGGCACGGGCGTCGGCGCGGGCGACGACGACTAATCGTCGAGCGTAGTACACTGCGGCGGATAGCGCTAATCGAATACATGCATAGACTTTTGCCACTCATTCGCAAGCCTCGCTGTGCAAAGCCTTCGCGGCGAATGCGTTTTGAACGTGATTCAATCGCGCGCGTCTCGCACTGACCGTCGCGTTTCGTCGTCGTCATCGTTCGTCATGGACGCTCGCGCGATGGCGCGCAAAACGCTCGATCGCGCGCGCGCGGCCGGCACTCTCATCGCGTGCGCGCCGCGCGTGGTGTCGCCGAAAACGTGCGATTTAATCGAGTCAACTTTTCCCGCGTCTTCGCACGACCGCGCCGAGCTGCTGTCGCGCCTGATCGCTCTGGGTCTGCTGCAGTACGCCCAACACATGGCGAGCTACCGCGCGTGGCGACACAGCGCGCGAGCGTGGGGGGAGATCGCACGAGGTGACGCGAAGGGGACGTTTTGGGCGATCGCTCGCGCCTTTGGCACTTTCGCGCTCGTGGCGGAACCGTTGCGGTTGTCGCGTCGTACGTACAGGGCACTGTTGCGACGAGAGCTGGCGACGCGGTTCGGGGGCGACGTAGTGAACGCCATGCTCACCGACGAGGCGCTGGCGAGCGCGAAAGATGAGCCGATCGAGAGCGCACGCGAGGCGGCGGCTTCGGCGGCGGTTGGAGCGCCGGCGTTTGCGCGCGCGGCGCTCGATGCTGCGGCAGATGGGATCGAGGCGTGCGTGGCGATGGTATATCACGCGCAGTGTCTGTTTCAAAGCTCGTTCTGGAGCGCGCCAGTCTTGATTGGGAGCGCGTTGATCGGGCAAGTTGCGCAGAATGCGCGGACCTTTGACGGATATGAGGCGAAGAAGGAGGCGCATCGAGCGGAAACCGCGACGGCCCGACTTCGAGAACTGCTGGCGCACGCAAGGACAGATGGCGAAGCGATCGCACTTGCGAACGGGGCGATCACCGAAGCAGAAGAAGCGATGGCCACATTGGAAGCGGGGCAAGAGTTTGTGTATAGACGGGAAGTTTTGAACGCTCGAGCGAGTTTCCCGTCCGACGTGTACGATGCTGCGGCTAACTTGTTGCCCGTGGCGACCGTGCTTCCGCGTCTCGTACGAGGAGTCTCGGTGAACGCATGGGATATTCAAGTCGCGATGTCATCTTTTAACGGCATTCGCGCCGCACTCGCCGTGCTCGTACAGAACATGTCTACTCTGCGAACGGCGGAGCTGCACGCGGGGCACGTTTCCAATTTGTACGACGCCCTCGACGTATCCACAGTGCGTGGGCTCGCGGGTGACAACGAAAGCGGCGGCGCAAGCGTGCGTGTCGACACTCCGGAAGATGACATGTCGCTCGTCGAAGTGGATTCGTTGAGTTTGCGCGGATACGATGGGCAAGAAATCATTCGAGGGCTCGACTTCGTGTTGTGTCGCGGCGACTCGCTTGCCGTCGTCGGTCCTGCAGGGTGCGGTAAGACAATGCTCGTGAAAGCACTTGTGGGTCTATGGAGCTATGGTTCAGGTAGTGCGCGAGTCATTCATCGATCTCGCGTGTGTGTGCTATCGAGGAAACCTTACTTCCCCAAAGGTTCTCTCCTCGATGTGTGCTTGTATCCGACATCCTCTGCGGATATTGGAACCGACACTCGTGAACTGCTCACTGACGCCATGGTAGCCCTCGGGCTCGGAAGACACATCGATTACTTGGACGCGATTGCGCCTTGGGGCGACAATCTTAGTCCAAGTGAGCAGCAGCGCTTTGCGGTTTGTCGAGCAGTCGTGAATAGAGTCGACTTATGCGTGCTCGATGACGCCACTTGTGCGATGGATCCAAAAGATAGAGCCGCATCGTATGACGTTCTCAAGAAACATGTAAGCGGTATTTTGAGCCTCGGTGACGAAGTGTCGCTGCCGAAGCATCACTCTAGGACACTTCGCGTTCGTTCTGACGGGACGTTGGGCGATTTTGAGGAGATGGCATCGCCGGTAACGTCATCTCGCATCAACGTTAGAGATGTGGCTCGAGAAGCCATAGGAGAACCCCTCGTCGATGTCGCCTCCGAAGAAAGCGATTCGAGCGCTTCAGGTTTCAATCCGCTTCAGATGGAGGCAAACCGCAGAGAGAACCAGTTTATTCGTCGACAGAAGAAAAATGTCGCTCGTGCGCTCGGCGTGAATCCCCAAAAATTCGGTGTGGTTCCGACTCCTACCAAATCGACGAAAGGAAAGCCCCTCGCGTTCGACCCACTCGCGTAGAGAGTTGAAATTCCATGTTTAGTGTTGTTACATTCTATGTTAATCGCTAATCTAAATGAAGCCAAAGCCTTCACAACCTTCAACAATCGCGTACAGCAGCCTGTCGCGTAAGATTTGCTTTGAGCTGTATTCGTGCAAATCGAGTTGATTGAAGCACGTGTGTGCGGATGGCAACTTTGAATCATCCGCGTGCTGCCGATGGATTTGAAAACGTTGCGGGCCTTGCATGCCTTGCAAAGCACCGAATCCATCCAAAGGAACCTTAGAGGTACCGGTACAAAACATCAATAAGCGCGCCAAGTCTTCCTTGTTCATTTCCCTCACGACGTCCCAAAACCATTGAATTTGTTTTGACCCGACGGTGAAGCCGGTGTATTCAGTATTGGCGCGTAAATCCTCGACGTCGATGTCCGGGGTACCACTTATGAGCAGTTCCAATTCAGACGCATTCAGGATGGAAATCGTTTCTCTAGGGACAACTTCTTCAAACCCCTTCACGAGAGCAGCGAGTTGGTCCTTCACCGCATTCGTCATTCGGTGCGCGGTTATCAGGTTGACGTATTCAAACTTGTTTGCATCTGTCACTGCGATATTTCGTCCGTTTTCGGTCAAATCGTGAACTTGAGTTTCACCAAAATAAGACGTTGTGTCGCTGAATGTGTATTCCATGACACCCTCCACAGAGTTCTCCAGCATCCATTTCAAGCTCTTGTAATAATCTGGATCTACACCTTCCATGTCTTCGTATGTGAGGTGCTGACCGAGAAGGTGCTTGTAAATCGGACGCGTGAAGTATGCGTTGAGGAGAATGTCGTCGAACAAAGCCTTACCGACGAGTCTACCGACGAATCTAAAATAGCTGAGATAATCCGGATGGACCACACTGTTTTGATTCGGCTGATAGCATCCCTTGTCGTGAGACAACTCGAAGAGAGCGATGTTTGGATTGAAAACTTCTCGTGCCAAGATGGTGAACCACTCCTTTATCAAACCGCCACCGTCCATGCCTTCTTCGCCCACGAAAACGATGCTGATTTTGCCTCGAATTTCTTCGATACTCCGGCTGTTGAGTTGTCTAAACGAGTCTTCGAGTATTCGATCACGCCTAATGTGTAACGTTCGCGCCTCTGGACGATTATGTCCTAGGCGTTCGCGAAGTTTCTTGATTCGTGTCCGAATCTCCGCACGTTTGACGGAGAAGTCCAGCAAGCGTGGATTGCTCAACAGGATTTTCATGGGTCCGGAAAGCAACAGCGGGCGTTGCTTCAGCATGTCGTTGAGCATGTTTCTGTGTTGCTCGACAAACGCCCAAATGTCGCTCAATATGGCGGCGACTTTCGCATTTTTCCCTCCAGAATTTGAAAGTGCGTCGAGCATGTGACTCGACGTACGATGCAAAGACCCATGCGATGCATGCGACGCTCGCATACCCATCGCAGGCGAGGGTGCTCTCATCGAACCAGCGAGAGCAGGGAGCTGAAACGCACCGGATTCTCGTCTGCTCTTCGAAACTTCACCTTCGACGTATGGATAGAGGCTCGTTCCAATCATCAAGTACGTCGTTATACCCTCAGTCAGCGCGGCGCTAGCGTGCGAGCGTTCGCACAGGATCGATGCATCACCGCTTTCATCGCTAGTAATGTCTTGCATGAGACTTGCATAGACGTTCATCATCTGCCAAAACGGACGGAGCGCATCATGATATCGTATCAACTCTTCCTTCGCTTTATCCTTGAAAGCTTTTTGGAAACGGCTGTCTTTTCCATCCAAGTACGTCAGAACCTGAACAAAACAATCCGTCAGGCGACGCAAATAAGGAATATGCGTTTTCAGGGATTGACGCGAGTCGGCGTACTCAACGTGTCGTGCGGATGGTTCATCGACATTTGGTCTGTACTTGATCGACGACGCCTTCGACAAGCACGCGATGGCTTCAACCGAGCACTGCAGGGCATCGGCATGGAATCGATTCAGTATGACTGCGTCGCATCCCTCTTCAAAGAAGTCGCCTAAAACTTTTTGTAGTATAGTGTTGATTTTCTCGTACGCACTCGGGGCGAGATATGGAACCTTGAGAAAGCTTGCTATACTCGCCAAAAGTTCAGGGGTGGCGGCGGTTGACAAGCCTTTGGGCCCGATGTTGGGTTTGGGCGTAGCCGCAAGAAACTTTGTGAGGTAAGCGTCAGTGCACGTCGCGCACAGCTCAATATTCTTTTGGTCATGAAATTGCGATGCGTGTGCGAGAAGTCCGATCAGGAAAGAAAGGAGTGGTATATCCACGGTGCTCACGCCAGCGTCAGATCGCAACACAGCTTCGCCATTCTCCTTCTGATTTGTGAGAAAGTTTACCATACTTGCGTCCTCATCCTTCGCAAAGAAAAGTTTCACGCACGTCAAATTAACGCCACGAACGCGATATGTCCCATGTACGTGCCTGTTTCGACTAATGAGTTGCGACAGAAGCGTCAAAAGTCGTCTCGTCACCATCTCCTTGCGTGCTCCGTTACGCTCGCTCAGATTCGCGCACAGCGAGCGCGCCATGGCTACTTCCATCGCCGCGCTTGGCTCAAGACCCTTGGCGTTAGGAGAACTCAAAGTGGACTCGATGAAACGAGGATCAGCACGATCCATCGTGTTCATGATCACAGTTTCGATAATCTGGCGCAAAATTGACTCGCGGTTTTGGTCCACCACGCACAAGTTTACACATATTTTGTTCACAGTATCCTTTAAGTCGATAGTCTGAACAAAGAACAAAAGCAACAACGTTCGAATATGCTGATGGCGCAATTCGACGTTCACTTTTAACGGCTTGAAATCTTCTGGAGCGACTGCGTCGCGCGTTGACGACTGACGGATTCGCTCGTTGTCATTCCATGACATTTGCTCGTGACGGTCTAGACGGCCATCCCAGCCTTCACCAAACATCATATTTCCAATCTCCAACGGCAACGGCGCAGTGTCTGTCACTGTAGTTGCTGGGCTATTTGCACGAGGCCGAGGCGCGGATACCGAAGGACTGGCTTCGGTATGCTGAATCCTCGTCAACAATCTGTTTGCTCCGGAGGTAGTGCGTTGTATCAACTCGCGCTGAATATCGGCTGGCATGGCGCTGAGAAACTCAGCGCCGATCAAGTTGAGGTCGCTAGCAGCTTCCGGTGCTTGCTCGCGCGCACGAGCAACTAGTCTATTCGCATTCAAAAATCCATCTCGTAAATCTTCTGTAACCATGGAGAGCTCATTTGCGCTTATGTCCAGTGCCGCCGCTTCTCGGCGTTGTCGCGCTGTCCGCTCTTCGGGCGATTCGTCCACGATTTCTGCCAGATTTCCGTTGACGTTTTCCTTGTCTCGCTCACTGGAAACCAATGACGATGTCGCGAGTTCCGCGGTGTCCAAATGGGACAAAAAAGTACCAGAAGTCGCCAAAGACTCGCCGATACTCATGCACACTGCGTTTGACCAGAAACTTGCTCGGGCATTCCTTCCATCAAGGCTCCAAATTGTTTGATTCCGAACGCTGAATTCAGCCGGTGCTGTTGCCTGAAAGGATCCATCCCCGAGCCACAGGATTGCTTTTGCCGACGATAAAGGATCCAAAATTTCTAAATGCGATGGACGAACGGCCAAGCGAGCCATTTCCCCGCTGATAGAATTGAGCACGTCGTGCAACGAGCGAGATCTCGAACTAAAATCCATGGGTGTCGAGAGAGTGATATTTAAACTCGTGCCGACTCTTTGCACGTTAATGCCTTCGTGGTTCAACGCAGGCGGAACGCCCGTTTCGGATTGCGACCACGTGTGCCAGGGACTGCCATGCACCGGAGGATTTCCTCTCGCAAGAAGTGAAGGGTCACCCAGGGTCGCGCGAGCAATTCTTTGTGTTTGTTCACGAAGAGACGAAGTAAAAGGCACATCTCTACGATTGAAGAGTTCGGAAGCATTCATAGAAGAAGAACGAGGAGAGTGCTCGCGATTATGTCCCCGTAGTTGTCCCTCAGAACGAGATTCGCTGAGTGTCTGCTGTCTTTCGTCCTCTGTGGAAACTTCTGCTCGTTGCCCTCCTGCAATCTGCAGTTCGCCAACTGTCTGTGCCTCGACTCTCGGATCGGCACCTGACATGACGCTAGAGTAATCTGTGGCGAACCATGCTTCAACCTGGGCTCTCGAGACAGAAATGTGATCCCTCGAACCAAGATTGGATGTGCGTTCAACATGACTGCCTGAATGTGTAGCGCGAGGCAGCACGCGTACCCCAGACGGCGACGTATATGATGACTGTGGCGAGCTAGGTTCTTCAAAATCGCCTTCCTCTTCATCGTCGTCATCGTCGTCATCGGAACCACCGCCGTCATCATAATCGAACTCCTCACCATCTTCGTCATACAAAGCATCGTCAGACATTTCCAAGACATCGTTTCCAGGATCAGGATCGATGTGATCCATGTCGCTTCCGTAAAAGTCATCTGCCATGGCTTCTTCGCCTTCTTCGCCTTCTTCATCATCTTCTTCTTCTTCCTCTTCAGAGTCCTCTTCGCTTGAGTCGCTCGTTCCACTTGATTCACCTGATTCGCCCGATTCGCTCAATTGTTCTTCGTCTGAGGATTCGTGCATTCCTTCTTCGTTGGCTTCATCGGAATCGTGGTCGTGGTCGTCGTCAACCTCCATCTCAGAATCATCGTCCGAGTTCTCGTGACCATCATCTGCATCGATGCCGTCGGCATCGCCATCGTCTCCTCCGAATACAGGATGAACACCTTCGATTTCTGGCATTCCGTCGAGGTCATCTTCGAGTCGAGCGACTTGAATGTTTCCTCCTGCAGCGTGTTCAAGCAAATTCTGGAGCATCTGCTCGGTTAGTGCGCGTCTCTCTTCAACTTCCTCACCGCTGGGTACCCGTGCAGCGTTTACCGCACGAACCATGTTACCGATGCGAGTAAGCCTGCTTTCGCGTTTGCTCTTAGTAGATCGAACAACTAGAGCTTCGAGTACTGCGAGCGTTACTCGAAGAAATCCTGGATTGCCACGTTTTTCGCGCGCAGCGCCAACGACGTTTGTCTCTTCAATGAGTTCAATGATCCGCTCTGGGATTTTTAGACTGTACATCGTCTTAAGAACTCCTTGTTGGAGATTAAAGACTACCCGATTGCGAATGCGTTCACCGCTCTGATAGCCACGCGCCAAACCGTAATCCATAAGAGAGTGCAATAAATCCACAAATGCGTGCTTTGGAACTAGAGAATCACCTTTATCGGCGCAAGTTGAAGCTGTTTCTTGCGTTAAGTCCGGCTCCTTCAGAAGCACAAGCATTTTCTCAATTATTTTCGTTCGCGCTTTTTGGCTGTTGACGCATAAAGTTGCGAGGAAGAACGCCGCGTTTTCGCACCCGCACCAAACTCCCGTCTGTTCACTTGAGGAACTTCTTCTGCTCGACGGCAGTTGATAACGAAGAATGTTGCGGAAAATGTCAGTCTGGTCGTCCATATCCATCAAAGCCTTCACACTTGATGGATATACCTCAACCAATTCGGTGAGCAGACGGAAAGCTGCGGCTTGTCGCTCGAGCTTCGTCAATGGGGCTTGATGAATCGGCTCTGTCGCTACTGCAACAAGTACTTCCACGACCATTCTTAAGTTCTTTGTCAATCGAACGGTTGGAAGCGACTGCATTGCTTTCACTTCAGCCGTCGGGATGACGTACTCCCGAGGTGTACTCAGCGGTGTATCCGCCATAGTTCTGATTTCGGCGACGTTTGCGAATGCCGCTTCAAAGCAATCAAAATCTCGCTCAATTATATTTTTCATGGCGACGCAGAATGTCTTGAGTGCAACCTTGGAGTCTCTACCCATCGGAGGCTTGGTGATGCTCTTGACAATTTCAAGCTCCATGGCGAATTGTAATGTCCGGGGATCGTTCACCATGTGCCTCAAAATGACCGAAACACTGTCGTTGGTGTTGTTCCAAAAGCATGTAAAGAGCGTGTGTGCAAAACTTCTCTTAGATATTGCGGCTCCATCCTTGCTGTCGGCGAATGAATTCGAAGCGATGCGATCCGCAATCACGTTGTCACGTGATAGATTTGCTAGCAGATCAAGAATCACGGCTTGGACGGAGTGCGATTCATAATCACTCGCGAGTTCGCCTGAATTTTTAACGATTGCTATCAAGCACTCGACGCACGCATCGGCCAACGCAATCTTATGACCGTCGTTCAGAAAACCGAACTTGGAGTAATTTCTGGCACTGGCGTCGGAGTCACGATGCTTTTGCAGGCATGCCGCAGCATTGATGCAGTTTGCCAAAGGCACAAACGACAACGGCACATCTTTTAAAAACGTCTCCAATGAGGCCGTCTTTTGTGCAGCGCAGATTTTGTCGACCTCGGCGATAAATGTTTCGACTTGTGAATCAATTACCGAACCCTTTATCCATAGCGCTCTTCTTAACACTTCATCACCTTGCCTAGCGAGCGCCTCAACGAACGCATAGTGCTTGATCGCATACACCTCATCTCTACCGATCTTCGGCGTACGCGTGCGCACGACTTCGTCCGTGAGAGCGTATATGCACTCATCACGACTGAGGCCGCTCATGAGCTCATGTTTCTCAATAACCTTGAGCAAAAGCGTCGCACCTTTCTCTGCACTGATGTGGAAATTGGCGTACAGCGCGGCAACTAGCTCGTTTATGGCAGGCAGTCGACCTTGGACTGCGTGCGTGTGATTGAAAGCAACAGGAGCTGTTTCCATAGCGTCCGCCGTCTCCTCTAGCGCAGTAGACTCTGACGGTGCAGGTTCTGAAGGCGCCGTCGGTGCTTCGTCGGGCACATCTTCCATTGGTCGAGTTAGCATGTACTCGAGCGCTCTCTCCACACTCTGTCCATTCACAGCTGCGAGTGCGTGATGCGCGTGACCTCTGCTGAATCCCATCTCAACGATGGAATCTATCATCGTCTCTGATGGAACAAACTGCCGTGGCGGCGGGCGCGGTGGAGCACGCGGTACCGACGCGGCACGACGTTGCTCGGACATGACGGCTTGTTCGGTTCCACTAATGATGTTGAGTAGACACTGCACTAGTGCGTCGGAATCCACATGACCTGCCGCTACGGACGCAAAAATGTCCGTTTCTGGCCGCCAAATACATTTCAACGCTTCATTTAGAGAGCAATGAATCCAGTCCATGGCAGATCTTGAGTTAGTGAACGCGTCAGAAATATGTGTGTACTTTGTCATCTTGTCGTAGATAGGATCATCTTCTACGCGTTCGGGAAGACGTGTACCAAGCGCGAGCTTATTCGAGTTGTTCGATGCCATCAATTTGACGTCGGATATAGAGACGAAAATGCGCACAAAGCAGCTCAACGTCCTGTAACATTCCGCTGCGACATGTCCTTGCTCAGCCTTTTCCCCGGTGCACGTTTCTAATATACTCTGTGTCAGAGCCACCGTGCCTTGAAAATGGGTGTAAAGTTGCTCGAACAACCCACATCGAGCGGCGTAGTTGATCATGACCCCGTTCGGTGAATTTCTCTTGTCATCGAAGAATGATTCGTAAATCAACGCAAGGAAATTGTGCGAGCAGCGCTGTTCAAAATCCATCTTAGCATTCGATGCGTGACTCGGCGGAAGTAGCTCAGCCTGTGCGGTGACACGAGACGTAAACGCTTTGGTCATCTCGCGCGCAACTGCAATTATTGCTTCTCCGCTAAGCTTGATGAAATTTTGAGCTTCTGGACCCAAGTCTTTACGTCGCCGCATCGTTGTCGAAAGTTTTGCCACCGCGGCAAACAAACCACTTGTAACTCGTACAAAAAGATCCGCTCGAGTGTACAGCCACCAAACCGGTGAATACGGCATATCATCCGCTTGAATTTCCACTGCGAGTGAACGAAGCTTCGCTTCAATCTTTACCGCTTCATTGAACGCCGCCAACGCTGCGTTGAACAAGCTTTCGGCCATCATCGGGCCGTGAGGATCGTCACGTCGCTTATTCATGATAGCAGCAGACATCACCGGAACTTGCTGCACGAGAGTCGCGAGAAGTTCACACAACCTTTCGTGCGCAGCCATGCGCTGGCACAGTGATTTTGTCTGTCGACAGAACCGAACTTCGCGGTCCAACGCTGCTTTGTCACCTTTGTGCTTTTCGCTCAGTGTCTTGCTGTAAATATCGTACGTCGCTAATTTATCGATGTCATCACCTGTCTTGTCGAGCTCGTGGACGTAAAACTCTTCAATCTGCACACCGATATCAACAGCAGAGGCCATATACTTTTCAACGACGGTAGTGCACGCGAGAATCACGTCGTCTGACAGATTCGGCGTGTTCGCGCCGGCATACGAGTTGCTGGGATCCGGCGGGTTAATGAGCGATTTGCACGCGACACTGATGGAGTTGTAGCTTGCACATGTCGAAAATTCAACCGGAAGAGGGCATGTCAACATATTGAGCATGGAATCCAGAGCCCCAGCTTGAACCAGCGGCGCGCACATATGCGAAGTCTGCAAAATACCATCCATGAACCTCGCCACATTTTGAAGCGTTTTCGATATTGGCATTTGCTCGACGACTGCCTTGTTGACGAACGCGTGCTCAAGATTCGTCTCCGAATCTGATATCTTTCGAAGTTGTATCGTGAGATCGGACAATATGTCGTTCAAGACTTCGACACTGACGTCTTTTAGTGCTGGAATGTGGCGCAGCGTCTCGTTGATCCCAGTTCCGACGATTCTCGACGTATCGGCGTTCAACGGGAAAGAACTATCTTGAAACATTTTTCGAAAGCAGACCAACGCCGAAGACTTCAACACTTTTTCCTGCCCTTTCTCGTTCAAACATATCGCGTTAAGTGTCGTCGGTATCGCGCAAAGTACTTTAGCCATACCCTTACTACGGCCGAGTGGCCACATGGTTTCAGTGATAAACTTCAGGAATGCGTCCACAATACCGGCTTCGTCTAGCGTGGCGTAACACGTCGGCTCGTTATGAATGACGTCGCACACTAAATTCGCGGTGAGCGACGACACCCCAGGACCAAACTTGAGAGGGTATTTCAATACACTTCCCAAGATATCAGTCAACGTCCCATCCGAAAGTCCGGGAACTCGCATGCGTGCTCCGCCGTACGCAAAACTCGTGTACGCCAATGTTCGCATCAGAACCTTGATCAAAACTCTTCGATAAAAGTTCACGTACTTTGGTGCCTTTTTCATCGCTGCGAGCGATGTTTCGGCGTCCTCTAAACTAGAAAGACTATCTATTTTTCGTTTTCTATCCGCCACGTCATCGAGATGTCCCGACGCCCGCAGCTCCTCGATCGCCGTAACGGACTCGTATCGCATGCGCTTCAAAAGCAAATCCGTTCCGTTCAACTCTCTAAACGCTACGACCGCGTTGGGTTGAAATTCCAGATACGATTCCACGATATGCACCACGTCCACGACCACCGGGATCGCTTCGAGGCGCTCCAGCTTGAAAATTGACATCAAAAGCGGAAGGAGCTCAGCCTCTCTTATCGCCGTGCACCCAGGCGTTGTTGTGCTCAAAATCCCGACAAGATGCATCAAACACCTCGCGTCGCGAACGACGTCGAAATCGATTTCCGCATCACTTGATGACAGCGGCGCAAGCAACGCCGCCGTCATCGTTGATACGCATTGACTAAGCGCTCCTCGACCGGCTGGCCGTCTCATGATTTGACAAACTTGAAAGCCGCTCGCGCGTTCGTTTGTGTACGCGCTCAGCAAAGTTGTCGCGTCTCGTCGTAGGAGCAACGACGGCGTGACTCCTAAATCTACCTGCATCAAGTCCAACAGCTTGATTGCGGTCGTCTGCGCGTCTTCAACGTAAAGCTCGAAATCGCTCGGTTCCGCCCCTTTCCCTAGATGGACGTTGATTTGCTGCGCGAGGATCGAAAGACGCGCCGCCTTCTCGCGACCCGCCCGCGTCCTTTGCAGCGATTTGCTCCACAACTGTGCCAACACACCAAAATACGCCGCGGAGATGTCTTTGAGAGAGTCCATTTCTTTGCCCGGATCGAACATTTGAGGTCGTGAAAAGTCATCGATTAAGCACTCAAGGCTCGAGGCGCGATTATACGGCCGGTGCATCTCGGACGGGTCGAGCCCCCGTCGGCCAGACGCCTTGAAGACTATTTCATCGCTACCACTCGACGTCGTGTCGACTGTAAACTCGTATCGCGTGCAATCTAACGGACCACTTCCCTCTTCGCGGTCTTCGGCAACGAATAACTCGTGCGCAACGACTTCACAGGCTTTCGACTCGTTCTCGTCGGCGTCGTTCAAGTGCGCCGCGCTCAACGGCATGTGCGCGTGAATCTTCGAAAGCATGAATCGCACTCTCCGCTGAAACACGTCCGACGAAAAGTACGCGTTACGCGGCGTTCGCCCAACCACGGATCGCCTCGTCGCCGCCGCTAATAACCGCAACGCGCTCTCGCACGTTTCAAAGAACTCCAAAAACAACGCCGTAGCCTCGCCGTGCGCAAACGACGGCAATTCGCCGCAATTTTCTACAATCTCTCGCATGAACTCCATGATCCAATTCACCGCCGCAAACGCCTCGATTCGCTCCGACGCATCGTCGCCGCGATCGCGAATCCATCGATTTTCGATCGCGCGCACACCCTCGCGCGTCAAGTACTCCGCGAATCGAGCGAACACGTCGCCCCAGTGTCGTTCCTCGCACTTCCCGTACCTCCACTCAAATCTCGCGCGCGTCGTCACCCCACCGGGCAGCGAGCACGCGAGCAACTCTTCCGCCACCGCCACAACCGCCGGGCTCTGCCTCGTTCGAAACCACCGTATCGTCAGTCATACAAACTCGTCTCCACCCTCGTTTCCACCCTCGCCTCGTCTCGTCTCGTCTCCACCCTCGTCTCGTCTCGTCTCGTCTCGTCTCGTCGATGTCGTCTCTCGGCGCGCGCGTCCACCCTTCCTCGCGCTCGCACGCACCGCATCCCGTCTCGCATCGCTCCCGCGTCCATCATCGTCGTCCGTCCACGCCGCGGAATCCCGCGTCGTCGACGCCGTCCCTCGCATCGCGCGCGCTCGCGTTCGCGTCCCGCGCCGTCGTCGTCGTCGTCGTCGTCGTCGTCGGTCGTTCGTGCCGCCGCCTCAATCTCGACCGTTCACGCCGTGCGCGCGCGTCCAGACGTCCGCGCGTCCACGCGTCGCGCGCGACGTTCGCTCTCGAACCCCCGTCGATTCGTCGCCGCGCTCGCGCGACGTCCCGCGCGCGCGTCTGCGGGCGGCGCGTCGTCGCGCGCGCGCGGGGTCGTATTGGTCCGTGTGGGCTTGACCGAGCCCCCACACACGCGGGTGTTTTCGGTTACCCGCGACGACCGACGCGCGCGGCGCGCGAGAGCGCGACGCGAGCGACGCGCGACGCGAGCGATGCGCGGTGACGTCGCGCGAGCGATCGCGCGGGCGTCGAGACGCGCGATGACGACGCAGACGCACGCGCGAGGCGAAAGAATGGCGATGGCGAAAACGATCGCGGCGGCGACGACGACGACGACGACGACGAGGACGACGCGCGCGAGCGCGAGCGCGCGACGGATGATGAGCGCGAACGCGTCGAAGATCACGGCGGCGCCGATGGTGTACGTGCGGGGGGAGGAGATGACGGCGTACGTCATGGATTTGATTCGCGCGAAGTGGATCGAGCCGCGCGTGGACACGACGGCGTGGCGAGAGTTTGATTTGCGAGCGAAGAATCGAGACGATACCGAAGATCAGGTGCTGCGAGACGTGATCGAGGCCGGGAAGGCGGTGAAGGCGATATTTAAGGAACCGACGGTGACGCCGACGGCGGATCAAGTGAAACGATTGGGGTTGCGAAAGAGCTGGGGGTCGCCGAACGGCGCGATGCGACGCGGATGGAACGGGATTACCATTTCTCGAGACACCATTCACATCGATGGCGTGGAATTGGGATATAAGAAACCGGTGTTCTTCGAGCGACACGCCGTGGGCGGGGAGTACGCGGCGGGGTACAAGAATGTGGGCAAAGGGACTTTGGTCACGACGTTTACGCCGAGCGAAGGCCCAGACGCGGGGAAACCTGTCGAGGTCGATTCGCGCACGATCACCGACAACGAAGCGGCGGTGGTGACGTACCACAATCCGTACGATAACGTGCACGAGCTCGCGCGTTTCTTCTTCGGTCGATGCCTCGAAGCGAAGATTACGCCGTACGTCGTGACGAAGAAGACGGTGTTCAAATGGCAAGAGCCGTTTTGGCAAATCATGAAGAAAGTTTTCGACGAAGAGTACAAGTCCAAGTTCGTCGACGCTGGGGTGATGAAGTCCGGTGACGAGCTCGTGCACTTACTGTCCGACGCGGCGACGATGAAGCTCGTGCAATGGCGCCAAGGCGGATTCGGCATGGCGGCGCACAACTACGACGGCGACGTTTTGACGGATGAGTTAGCCCAGATCCACAAGTCCCCGGGTTTCATCACGAGTAACTTGGTCGGCGTCGATGAAAACGGTACGCTTATCAAAGAATTTGAAGCCTCGCACGGCACCGTCGCCGACATGGACGAAGCGCGTCTGCGCGGCGAAGAGACCTCTCTCAATCCTCTCGGCATGGTTGAAGGTTTAATCGGCGCCATGAACCACGCCGCCGACGTTCACAACGTCGACAAAGAGCGTACGTTAGCGTTTACCGCTAAAATGCGCGCCGTGATTCACCAACTCTTCCGCGAAGGCAAAGGCACGCGCGATTTGAGCGGCCCCTCTGGTTTAACCACCGAACAATTCGTCGACGCCGTCGCCGAACGTCTTTGATTTCGATGGCGTCTCTCACACCCTTGTCATACTAGTGCCGCGTCATTATTACATCACATCACCACCATTAGGCTCGCGCTTTCGATCGCGTCGCGTTTCCCATCGAACGAGCGCGCGGCGAGACGTTTTCGTCCCCGAACCGCGCTCTCGACGACGTCCTAACCCTGGAGAGGTATCG
>Ga0163111_10000839_pt1 | contig 18537 bp, 16 predicted proteins | sample CRUFie1St18metaG_FD_109645 | JGI IMG/M metagenome (GOLD analysis project Ga0163111, IMG submission 109645) | Marine microbial communities from the Costa Rica Dome - CRUD Field 142mm St18 metaG | ecosystem: Environmental > Aquatic > Marine > Oceanic > Photic zone | place: Costa Rica: the Eastern... | reverse complement strand
GAAAAATCCAATGTCAAGGAAGCTAGCTAGTGTTGATAACCTCCCTACATTTGCTTTTTTTAAAGATGGTAAACTAGAAAATCAAGTTCAGACAAATAAAGCAGAGGTGCTACTAAACTTTGTAAATGAGGCTGCCAATAATTAAACACGCTCTTAGTTTCATTAATGAAAATGATGCAGATTACATAGAGGAATGTATTGCTGTTCTAGAACATTTGACTGAAAGTAGTAATATTAAGGATGTGGAGATTGATGTGATTGGAGAACTATTATCAAACCTTTATGGAGCAATTGAAGTGAATGAAGCCATTATAAACGGATCTAATCAAAAAGATGCACTTAATGAATTCATGGAAAGAGTTAAAGGCTCTATCAATTAATAGATTTATAACTTATCTTAAAATTAGACAAAAAAATCCGTAACTAAATAAAATAAGCTACGGATTATAATGCGGAGAGACAGGGACTCGAACCCTGGCAACGATTGCTCGTTGACAGCTTAGCAGGCTGTTGCATTACCACTCTGCCACCTCTCCAATAATGTATGCAAAAATAACATAGTTTTTGAATTGAACAATTTTTATAATCCTCCAATTTTTAATATTATTAATTAATTTTATTTAATTATAAAAAGAAAAATAAAGGTAAATTTAAAGGATGAAAGAAATTGTTATTGTAGCCGCTAAAAGAACCCCAATGGGGAGTTTTGGAGGATCACTATCTTCAGTTCCTGCAACAAAGCTTGGAGCTATTGCTATTAAAGGTGCTTTAGACTCGATCGATTTGGATTCTAATTTAGTTGATGAGGTTTTTATGGGGAATGTTCTACAGGCAAATTTAGGTCAAGCCCCATGTAGACAAGCAGCAATTTTTGCTGGTATCAATGAAAATACTCCTTGCACAACTATTAACAAAGTATGTGCATCTGGAATGAAAGCTATTTTTTTAGCTGCTCAAAGCATAAAATGTGGTGATTCAGAAATTGTAGTAGCAGGAGGAATGGAAAATATGTCAATGGTTCCTCATTATTATCATGCAAGAAAAGCAAAAAAACTTGGAGATGTAAAGCTTACAGACGGAATGGTAAAAGATGGATTAACAGACGTATACAATAAAGTACATATGGGAAGTTGTGCAGATGAATGTGCCAAAGAATATAATATTTCAAGAGATGAACAAGATAATTTTGCTATTCAATCTTATAAAAAAGCAAGTGATGCAATCAAAAATGGATTATTTGAAAATGAAATTGTTGAGGTTAATATTCCACAAAGAAAAGGGGATGATATTATCATTAAGGAAGATGAAGAATATAAAAACGTGAAATTGGAAAAATTACCAAAATTAAAACCTGTCTTTTCCCCTAGTGGAACCGTAACTGCAGCTAATGCATCTACTTTAAATGATGGTGCATCTGCTCTAGTTTTAATGAGCATAGAAAAGGCCAATCAATTAAATTTAAAACCTTTAGCAAAAATAATAAGTTATGCTGATGCATCACAAGAACCTAAATGGTTTACAACATCTCCTACAAAGGCTATTCAAAAAGCTTTAGAAAAATCGAATTTAAATACTGAAGACATTGATTATTGGGAATTAAATGAAGCTTTTTCAGTCGTAGGGATTGTTAATACAAAACTACTTAAAATTGACCCTAACAAAGTAGATGTTAATGGTGGTGCCGTTGCTCTTGGACATCCTCTTGGTTCTAGTGGCAGTAGAATAGTAATTACATTAATCAACGTACTGAAACAAAATAAAGCTAAAATTGGAGTTGCAGGGATATGTAATGGTGGCGGAGGAGCTTCAGCCTTAATCATAGAAAATATTAATTGAAATATTAATTCAATTTAAAACTTCTAGCCAATTAAATTTATCTTGAACCTCTCCCCTTTTGTATTTTGATAAATAATCTAATACTTTAACGTGAAAATGATCAGACCTGGACTCTGGTATTATAAAATTATCTCCATTTAATGAAATATTAGAAATTGGCGCAATTGTAGCAGCTGTTCCAGCCCCAAATGCTTCAGTTAGACTACCACTTTTAAGAGCATTTAGAATTTCTTCAACCTCAATTTTTCTTTCTTGAATCTCTATACCCCAGTCTTTAGCGATTTCTAATACACTTTTTTTGGTAATACCATTCAAAATAGTATCTCCTGAAATTGGGGTAACTAAAACATTATTTATAATAAAGATAACATTCATAGTTCCTGCCTCTTCAATATATTTATGTTCAATAGCATCCGTCCAAATTAATTGTCTAAATCCTTCTTCTGCTGCTAACATTGCAGGATATAAAGCAGCTGCATAGTTACCTGCAGCTTTTGCTGAACCGGTACCGCCTTTAACAGCTCTAGAAAAATTAGTTTCTATTTTTACTGAAACAGGATCAGAATAATAAGCCCCAACAGGACAAGTGAAAATCATAAACTTATAATTTTCAGAAGGCTTAATTCCAATGTAGGGATCAGTGGCAAAAATAAAAGGTCTTATATAAAGAGAATGATTCAAATTTTCTGGAACCCATTGATGATCGATTGCTAATAATTCCATAATGGCATTTACAAATAATTCCTCATCTATTTCGGGCATGCACATCCTTTTATTAGATTGGTTGAATCTTTTAGCATTTTCAAATGGCCTGAATAATGCAATATCTCCATTAATATTTCTATGTGCTTTCATACCCTCGAAACAGCTTTGTCCATAATGTAAGGCAGAATTAGCTGGAGAAAGGCTAATGTTTCCGTAAGGAACAATAGACATATTTGACCATTTACCATTTTTATAATCCATAGTAAACATGTGGTCAGAAAATAGTCTACCAAAAGGTAATTTATTCCAGTTAACTTGTGGTAATCTGCTATTTTTTGTTAATTGAATGTTAGTTTGAAGAGTTTCAATTTTCATTAATATGGAATGAAATAATTTCTTGCAAAAGTAGTAAAATTAATCTGACATATAGAAAAGAATGAATTTCGTAGAGAATGATTTGAAATTAAAGATCTTACGAAAGTATTGGGGTTTTAAAGAGTTTAGAGAGTGTCAGGAAGAAATCATAGAAAATATACTTCAGAAAAAAGATGTTTTAGCTTTATTACCAACCGGAGGAGGAAAATCTTTATGTTATCAACTTCCAGCAATTATTCTAAAAGGAACTTGCTTGGTTATATCTCCTCTAATTGCTTTAATGGAAGACCAAGTTAATCAACTACAAAAAAAAGGTGTTGAAGCAACCTATTTAAATTCATCTCATAGCTTTAGAGACATTGATAGAATATTAGATAATGTTATTTATGGATCGATTAAAATTCTCTATATATCTCCAGAAAGAATAAAAAGTAAATTATTTGAAGAGAGATTTAAAAAAATGAAGATAAGTTTTGTAGCAATAGACGAGGCACACTGTATTTCAGAATGGGGCAATGATTTTCGTCCAGATTTTAGAACTATTTCATTTTTAAAGCAATGGCAACCTAATCTATCATTTATTGCACTTACTGCAAGTGCTACAAAAAATGTAATAATTGATATTCAAAATCAATTATTATTTAAAAATAAAAACTACTTTCTATTTTTTCTTAAATCAGAATCTTGACAATTATTGCACTTATTCCCTCTAGATCTGAACAAATTAGCCATTTCACAAAATAACTCTCCAAAAGAATTAAAACTTTGTTTATAAAACACACCTATGCCTTGAGTATAGTTTGATTGGTTCTGATTAGATAAATCATATTCATTTGATTCATTGTAAGCGTGTATTCTTATGTTTCCTATGTTGTTAAGTTTATATTCTACATTAACATCTCCAATAAAAGTATTAGGATTTTGAGTTAAATTATTGGATTGAGACATACCTAGGTTTGTCTGGATACTTAATCTATCATTAAATTGCTGAGTGGACATGGCAACAGTTAATTTATCATTTGTAATAGGATTTCCTAATGAATAGTCAAAACCTATATCAAATTCATCTGTGAAAGAAGAAATCATATTACCTAACTGATTGGACAAAACTTCACTACTAGATATATCGTATATATTACCGTAATTTCCGAAATTAAGGTGATTTGTTGTTATAAACTGATTAAGAATTAAAAGTGAAAAGACTTGCTTATTCATTTCTTCACTATTAGAAAGTACGTTTTCAAAAATAGTTTTGTCAGACTCATTTATTCTTGGAAAATCAATATTAAATTTAACATCTGGATTCATTAAATCATTTTCTAAGTTTATATAAACGTCTACTAAACTTTTATGTTTCCAATTTACTTTTTCCTGCTCTGAGACAAGATTGGATAAACTTGTTCTTAATGAATATATAGCACTTAGGTCAATCTTGGCATTATAAGGGTCTCCTAACCAAGTGATTTTACCTCCTTTATTAAGAGTGAATTTTTTATTTATAAATTCTTTTAAAGCAAAAACATATTCCCCTTTATCGATCAAATAATTACCATACATAGAAACATCATAATTCTGATCTATACTAAGTTGAATATGCCCCTCTCCTGTTGATTTCATAGCATCTCCTACAAGATCATCAAAAATTAACATAACTTCTGCTTCATCTGTAATTTCTAATTCTATGTCTACAGCAAGTTTATCTTTAGAATAAACCTTAGGAACAAATGAGTTTTCTTTACTTGAATCGATTTGTTTAAAAGAAATAAAATCGTGAAGAACTACTTCTTGATCACCATAAATTGGAATAAACAAATCTGTATTTTTTGCTGTTTTAGCATTTACCCTTATAGATAAATCATTAATACTATCGTATTTTATTTTAGTAATTCCAGTCATAAATGCTTTACCATAATAATAAGGGTTTTCAGAATAGGTATTATTCATTATCATCATAGGTTTATCAAAATCCAATCCTATGTCAATAGAGTACTTGGAAAAATTATTGTGATGGTAAAGGCCTTGTAATTTACCAGAAACATTTAATTCATCGTAAATAGATGCATTTAAAATCTCTAATTTTTCATCAGAAACTAATAACTTTCCTTCAATATTGAATAATGAATTGTATTCACTCAGCTTTAGTTCTAAATGGTTAAAATTTAAAACCCCATTAAATTGAGGTTTTGAGAAAGTTCCTTTTAAGGATAGGTCTCCACTAATAAACCCTTTTAAATTTGATAGAAATTCATTAGGAAGAAAAGGATTTAAAAAATCAATATTAGTGTTATTTAATGACACCCAACCACTTAACCTGTTATCAGATGGATTACCTGGTGAAAAAGAAGCATCTATTAAATTAATTTCTTGTTCATTAAATTCATTAATTAATTCTCCATCAAGAATAAATTTTTTAGAAATATCATCCCAAAGTGAAGAAAACTTTAAATCTCCAAGTTCAAAATTATTGTAGTTGATACTTTTAATATCTAAAGTGGTTGAAAATTGAACATTATTTAAGAGTGATTGAAAACAAATATTGGAGTTTACTAAGCCATTTAAATCACTGTTTTCATTTTTAAAATCAAGATAAATTGGGATATTTTTTAATTGAAATTTTTTCAAATCTATGTTGAAAATATCGGTTATTTCCGAACCAATATTCCCATAAAAACTTAAAAGCTGCTGGTCATTTATGAAATTAATGGTATCAACTTTAAATTTACCTTCAATAAAATTAATTTGTGATTCTTTGGCAATATTCCAACTACCAATTGAAGAGTCGTATAAATTAAATTTCCTCAAGTTTATATTGAAATTACTATCATTAATAATGTCAACATCTCCCAATATTTCCCCAAGACTTAAAGAATCTTTATTTAACCAATTAACTTCTGATATTATTTTATTATTTGTTATATATGTATTGACATCAATACGATCATTAATTTCAAAATTGTAGCCCTTTAAACTATCTATGGTAATAATACAATTATAACTACTACTATCTTTTGAAATTGTACTACTTGAAATGGTCTTCATTATAATATTATGAAAATCTACATCTTCATAATTAATTTTATTAGCGTCAAAATTTAGATTGAAGACATTATTTAAATCATTAAAAATAAATTGTCCTTTTGAATTTTCTGAAATTTTTAAATTAGGAAAAAATAAATTGGATAGTGGTTCAAAATCATGAATTTTAAAATCAAATTTAAATGACTGTCTTTTTTCATTAGATTTAGTATGTGGAAATAGATTTGGTGAAAATTTGGAGAGAGAATATTGAATATTATTATAGAGCTGGTCAAATTTAAAGTCTCCAATAATATTAAATGTTAATAAATCTGAAATAAAATTCATAGAATGACTGTAATCATTGGTTTGAGAATCAAATTGAATAGATCCAAAATCATATACATTGTCTTCATTAAAAAACTTAATATCTTCAACATTTACATACCCAGTGAAGTCTTTCCAATCATTACCAAAACCATTAAAATGAGAATTAAAGAAAATTTTACCAGCAGGGTAATTGGAAGTAATTCCTAATTGATAAAGATTGGTGTTTTTTAAATTTAATGAGAAATCAAATTCTAAAGGTTGAGCATTCAAATCTATATTACCATTAAAATCTAACTCAATGAATTTGTCAGTGAGTTGTAATTTCCCATTAAAAGCTTTATTCTTAAAATAACCAGAAAGAGCTACATCATCATATCTATATTCATTCATAATGAAGTCTGAAAAGAAACCGTTGATTTCTAAATCAATATCTTCTTTATAAAGACCCTTACCATTTATTTGAAAATGAGCATTAAAATTTTCTACATTTAAATCATCAAATACTAGATTTCCAGAAAAATTCTCCGCATTCAGATTAACATCATAAGAAATTTCATCAATTTCATTTTTCAATAAATTTAAAGATCCATGGATTTTGCCTATAGATGAATTAAATTTAAATTCAGATGAAGAATTATTATTATTTCCATTTCCAGAAAATGAAAATTCAAAATCATTAATATTTTGTAACTTATTTTTTATTAGAGGGGGAATTCTAAAACTCTTAATTGATTCTAAAGAAAATAAATCAGTTGTGTAAAATTGATCAGATTTAATGTCAAATTTATAATTATTAGCAAGGCTGTTATTCCAATTCTCAATATTTAAATCCCCTTTCAAATTAGAATTTAAATATTGAATAGAAAGGTTTTCAAAATAAAAGTCATTGTTTGAAACTGATAAGTTGCTATTAACACTTATATTAAGAAATGAATCTATTTTAATTTCTGAAAATAAATTAAAATCTTTAGCTGAAATATTTGATTTTATTTCTTTTACATTATAAAGTTCAAATTTAGATTTATTAGAATTATTAATATTTAAATTTATTTCTTGAGTCTCTAATTTACTATTTACAGTACTTAATTTAATATTATTAGCTTTTAGAATATTAGAATCCAAATAAAATTCTCCGTATAATTTTGACAATTCTAAGCCATAATCAGTTTGAAAATTTAAATTATTTACAGTAGAATAAATAGCATTGTTATTTAACAATACATTATTTAACAAAAGATTTATATTAAATGAATTAAAATGCTGAATATCAATTACTTTTAATTTGTTTTTTTCGTTAAAATTTTGATGACTAAAATTACTTTTTATTAAATTAATTTCGTCTATTTTAATTTCATATTTTTTACCTTTTCTTTGGTTTTTTTCAAATGAATTGAGTAAATATTGAAACTCATATTTCTTACTTCCTTTATTTTTATGAATATTTATTTGGGCATCTTCAAGCACCAATTCATTGAAATGAAATTCTCGATTTATCCAACTAATTTTTCCAATATCTACAGATACTTTAGGGATAAATAAAATAGTATCGCCATTTTGATCTGGAATGAATAATTCATTCAATTGAAAATATTTAAAGCTTTTTAAAGACACTTCTTTTATGTCTATTTCAGAAGATAATTCTGAATTTAAAAATTGTGTAACCTCTTTAGTTATGCTGTTTTGAACAACTGAAGATCTGATTAATAAAAGAAATAGGATTATAATTATAATTGAAAATTCAAATAGATTAAAAATCAATCGTATTAAAATGGAAATGGTATTTTTGAAATTAACTTTCAATAATTTATTATGAATAACCACAAAGATAGTATCATTCTTGGGATAGAATCCAGTTGTGATGACACATCTGCAGCTATATTAATTAATGGGGTTATTTATTCTAACATCACTGCTAATCAAGCAGTTCATGAAAAATATGGTGGAGTTGTTCCTGAACTTGCATCAAGAGCCCATCAAGAAAATATTGTTCCTGTTGTTTCTGCTGCTTTAGAAAAAGCGAAGATTAAAATTTCAGAAATAACAAGTATAGCATTTACTAAAGGTCCTGGGCTTTTAGGTTCTTTGCTAGTTGGTACATCATTTGCTAAATCACTAAGCTTATCTTTAAATACTCCTTTAATAGAGGTGAATCATATGAAGGCACATATTCATGCACACTTTATTCAAGAAAAAAATGAACTCATTAAAACACCTAATTTTCCATTTGTTTGTTTAACAATTTCTGGTGGACATACTCAAATAGTACATGTTAAAAGTCCTCTTGAAATGAAAGTAATTGGAAGTACTATTGATGACGCAGTAGGAGAAGCTTTTGACAAAGCAGGAAAAATTTTGGGTTTAGGCTACCCTGCTGGACCTATAATTGACAAATTAGCTTCCATTGGAAATGAAAAAAAGTTTGTATTTACTTATCCAAAAGCAGGTAATTTTGATTACAGTTTTAGCGGTCTTAAAACCCAATTTCTTAATTTTATTAAAAAAGAATCTCAAAACAATCCACTTTTCATCCAGAATAACTTAAATGATATTTGTGCTTCCTATCAATCTCATTTAGTAAGATACCTACTAAAAGTACTGGAAAAAGCAATAGAAAAATACCCTTGTAACGACATTGCATTAGCGGGAGGAGTTTCAGCTAATTCAAAACTAAGGAATGAATTTGAGAAATTCGGAAAAATTAAAAACTGTAGCACTTTTGTTCCAAAAATAAGTTATTGTACAGATAATGCAGCTATGATAGCTATGAGTGGATATTTTATGGAAAAAGTAAAAAAATTCACAGATTTAGGTACTACAGCTACTGCTAGACTTCCTATTGATTAAACCGACTTTAGTTTTCGCTTATTAAACCAAGCTGCTAGTGTAATAGCTATGATAGAAGCTATTAAAACCCAAGCCCAGACTGGAAATACTGGTGTTTCTCCCCTAGCATAACTATGTAATCCTTTAGACAAATAATAATTTACACCAATAAAAGTCATTAATACACTGGAAAATGCAAATACTGAAGCCACATTAAAAGTGAATTTACTTTTTAAAGCTGGAATTAATCTAAAATGTAAAACAATGGCATAGGTAAGAACAATTACTAAAGCCCAAGTTTCTTTTGCATCCCACCCCCAATATCTTCCCCACGACTCATTAGCCCAAATACCTCCAAGAAATGTACCAATTGTTGCTAATGCTAATCCAATAGTAAGCGTCATTTCATTAACATGTGTTAGCTCTGTAATAATCATCTTTAAATTTTTATTACCCTTCTTTAAGAATAAATAATTTATGGTATTGATTAGTCCTAGTATAAATCCAAGGCCTAAGAAGCCGTAACTTATAGTAATGCATGCAACGTGTATCACAAGCCAATAAGACTTGAGAACGGGCTGCAAATCGGTTAATTGAGGGTCAAAACTACTATGTCCTGCAGTCATTAAGGTAAAAAAAGCAAGTAAGGAGGTTCCTGCTAAGGTGATTTTAGAACTTCTAATAAATAAAAATCCAGCTAAAACCCCTCCCCATGCAATAAAAGTTAGGGCTTCAAACCCATTACTCCATGGCGCATGGCCAGTAATGATCCAACGAATAATTAGAGAATAGGTATGCATGCAAAATACCACAATAAGTAAACCAATCAATGCCCAAAGAATGAGATTAACTGGTTTATATAAAAAACTTTGCTTACTAGACATTAGCGCACTCCAAAAAGCAAATAGCAATAGAAATAAAGAAAGATATCCATAGTAATTCTTAACACGCATAAATAAGTTGGACTGATTATAGGAAATCTCTCTATCTATCTGCTTTCTAGTTAGCAAAAGATCTTTATTTGAAGACCTGATTTGATAACCCTTGATAAAGTTTAAAAGAGATTGAGCCTTGGTGAAATCTCCACTTTTCTTAGCATCAACTAAATCAAAAAGATAAGAACGAAAAACTCTTGAGAGAGAAATTTTAGAAAGGTACTCATCTGTTGAATCAATTGATAAATCACAATAAGGGCTATTCCAATTTACCCATTTATCTGATTTATCATTTAGCTTTGGAAAAACCTTTAATAACTCCCCATTCATAGCTTGTAATGCTATGTTCATTCTCTCATTAGTCTTAATAACTTCTTTGTCAAATACATTTTTTTCAATGTCTTTTTTTGCAAATGAAATTTGCAATTGCTTTTCAAGCTTTTCAGAACCATTTTCATTATAAAAATCTTTTACCGAAGCATATTTCCCACTGATTCCAAGAGAATCACCTACACCAGTTCCCTTTTTGACATATATCATTTTTTGATTTAACCAATAGTTTTGATCAATCATCATATCCATTAAAATTTGCATTGGAACCATTTCATGACCATCAGAAGTGGTGAAACTATTTTGTTTTGAAATCTTATGAAATACATCATAAGCAAGCGTATGAGTAGGTTGAATTCTCCCTTCAAAAGTTTGAACTAATAAAATACCCAGTGAATCAGCTTGATTAACTGGAACAGGTTTATATTTAGGGGTGCTATCGGCAGCTGAAAAAGTATCAAAGCAGATTATTAATAAAAGAGAAACAAGGGCACTTTTTCGTTTATTTCTCATTTTGATTGCTTTTTTTCTTATTTCAATAAACCTTGAAGATGGATTGAAAAGAGTTCCAAGCAAACCAATAGCTAATAACAAATATCCTAAGTAGGTAATCCAAGTTCCTATAATATCATGATTTACCGAAAGAATAGTAATATCAGGATCCAAACCTGCTTTTTTATTTTGTTCACTTGACCAATCGTAACTAGATTGAAAAAACCTGAATCCCCCGTAATCTACTACATGATTCATAAATAAATTATATGACTCATCTACTTTATTTAATTCATCTTTAATAGTAATATCACTTTCGTAGCTACTAGGACTTTCTGATCCTGGATATTTCAATAACCTAAAATCTGTAAGGCCAACTTCAAAGGGTGTTTCAATATTTTTTGCTCCATAAGCTATAGAAAAAAACAAACCTCCGCATTTTAAAGTAGTTGGTACAATTCTAACACCGGATTTACCAATTATTATATCATTTTGAATTTGATTACCAACCTTAATAGTAGTTAAAAGAGCATCAGGTAAATCATTATTTTCTGTAGCAACATATTCTAATTTTGCTTTCTTTTCAACACTACTTATCATTATTTGAGTACCCAAAAAAGATATTAAATTTCTTACATTAATATTATGAAGTTGGTTAGGACTTAAAGTGTCTTGATCAATTTGTTTACCGTTTTGTCTATCCTCAACAGAGAGACTAGCCATATCAACCTTACTAACCTCAAATGGAGCAAAAACTGATAGTTGGTCTTCGTAATAAAAAAACTTTATTGCATCTTCTCTATCGTTGTTGTTAAAAGCATAAGGAATTCCTTGTTTGACTACTACTTCTCCAGATAATAAATATAAATTCTCTCTTCCGGGCAATACTAAATGTAAAAATAGATTTCCTCCAGCTACATCTTTAAAAAATTCTTTTTTGGCATTAGGAATTCTTTCAGTTACTTCTACTGAGATATCTTCACTACCTGGAAAACTAAACTTAGTTTTAGGATATTTTGTAAACACTTGAGAGAAATAGTGCTGTTGCTCCTCACTGTACTGAATACTATCGTTGTGGACTGTAATTTGAAAATAGGGTTCGGAAGAATAAATTTGATTAGAAGTGTCATTTTCCTGAACTAACATGACCCCTTCATAACCAATATATCTAGAGACAAATGCTCCAACTAGAGCTATTATAAAGCCAAAATGTAATAAAAGAACAGACCATTTTTTCCATTTAAGAAGTTGGTAAGTTTTAATATTATTAATAAAATTTAAAAGTAAAAGTAACAGTACCAGTTCAAACCACTTAGCATTATAAACCAATTCTTTAGCAGTGATTGTATCGTATTCATTTTCTATAAAAGTAGCTGTACCAATAGCAGCAGCCATAATAAAAAGTAATACAGCCATAAATCTAGCAGACAATAAATGTTTTAAGATTTTCATTCGGGAGCGAAATTAAATAAAAAATAATGCAGAATTGGTTAATGTTCAGAACTTAAATTGTTAAGTAATGGTAAATTAAGCATCTTCACAAAGAATTGTAACTTTAAGACTATGGTAAAAAGTAATTATTTTGAAGAGAAACTCAGTTCTCATGATGAAGTTCCCCTCATTTTACACCATTGGCCAGTTAAAAAACCTAAATTTTTAATTCAACTAATCCATGGAATGAGTGAGCATGGTTACAGGTATAACGAATTTTCAAAATGGTTAAATAGTAAGAATGCTTACGCTTATTCACTTGACCTAAGGGGACATGGGAAAACTGCTGAAAATATTGACTCAATTGGGTTTTTTAGTGAAAGCAATGGTTGGGAGAAGGTAGTTATGGATATAAAATTAGCCGCAGAAACTATTTCATCACTTCATCCTAAAACCCCAACAATAATTATGGGTCACTCAATGGGGTCTTTTCTTGCAAGAACTCTTGCTATTAAGTTTCCAAATATTGGCAATCTCTACATATATTCAGCTACATCTTGTCATCCAGGACTGAAGGGGCATATTGGTGGATTGATAGCAAAAGTCAATAGCTATTTATTTGGCAAGGAGACTCGGTCAAAATTTCTTCAATTTTTAGTAATGGGAGAATTTAATAAAAAAATTAAAAAACCTAGAACGAAAAAAGATTGGATATCTAGGGATGAAAAAGTGGTAGATGAGTATATTAAAGATCCATTTTGTATGCAAATTTTTAAAAATCAATTTTTTGTAGACCTTGCTTATGGGGTTATGTGGGTTAATGATATTAAAAATTTGGAAAAAACAGATAAAGGCAAAGCTGTTTTAATGTTGAGCGGAGATATGGATCCAGTAGGATACTATGGCAAGGGAGTTCAGAAAGTCTTCAAACAGTATAAAAAGGCTGGTATTAGAGGCAGTTACCTAAAATTATTTAAAAACGGCAGACATGAAATGTTGAACGAAATAAATAAACAAGAGGTATATAATTACATTTACAATTGGATTGATCAAAGACTGCTAAATGATAAGTGATAAAATAGAAATTCTTAAAACAAACATTCCCAAAAACATTACTCTTGTTGCTGTTTCCAAAACAAAACCAGTAGAGATGATTGAGGAGGCTTGCTCTAAAGGACATTTAGATTTTGGAGAAAACAAGGTCCAAGAATTGGTTTATAAACATGAATCTTTGCCTAAAAATATCCGTTGGCACATGATTGGACACCTTCAACGAAACAAAGTGAAGTATATAGCACCATTTGTTCACTTGATTCATGGAGCAGACTCTTTGAAATTACTTAAAGAAATTAATAAACAGGGCATAAAAAACAATAGAAAAATAAACTGTTTGTTACAAATTCATATTGCTAAAGAAGAAAATAAATTTGGATTTAGTTTGGTTGAAATAAGAGAACTTTTAAAGTCTAATGAACATCATTTATGGAATAATATAAATATTGTAGGTCTTATGGGTATGGCGACTTTTACAGAAAATAAAAATTTAGTCAAACAGGAATTTGATTATTTAAAAAAAATTTTCGATGAAGTTAAAAATCATTTTAATGAAAATTTTCATATAATTTCTATGGGAATGAGTGGGGACTATAAAGAAGCTATTGAAGCCGGTAGTAATATGATAAGAATAGGAAGTAATATTTTTGGGAGAAGATAATTTTTAAAAAATTCCATACTTAAAAGTCCTTTTGAAGATAATCTTATAATTTTGTTATTTAATTCCTATTATGAGTACACAACAAAGAGTGATCAATCAATTAAAAGAAGATTTAATTAGTTCTAATGATTCTGTTATTACAAAAGCTTTAACTAAAACAAGAGCTAAGGGAAATGAACAACTTATAGATCCTCTTATTGAGTTATATACAAAAACAGAAAACCAAAAAATAAAGGAAGAAATAAAAAACATTTTTTCAGAACTCAAAAACAAAGATATTTTAGACTTTTTACTTCCTCAGTTAAGTGAAGGTAGTAATGAAGTTAAAGAACTCATTTTTTTTTCCATATGGAGCTCTGGGATTGACATGACTGATCATATTCCAGAACTAATTGAAGCTTCCTGCTCGGGAAATTATATGGTGATTTTAGAAGCTTTAACAGTATTAGAAAATTTAGAAGGGCCTTTTAATGAAGATGATCTTTTTCAGGCAAATACTTTACTTCAACAATATTTATATGAATCGGAAGATAGTAAGGAAAAAGAGCTAATTAAATCTATGTATGACATCGTTTTAGAATTTGGTGAAAAATATTGAAAACCATTAATAATATAACAGTTATTGGCACTGGAAACGTAGCATTACAATTCAGTAAATTATTTTTAAAAAACAAATTTAAAATTGACGGAATTTATGGACGTTCTAATTTTTCAGATAGTCAAATAGACAACCATTTATATACTGATAAAGTTAGTAATATTTCTAAAAACAGTGATCTATATTTAGTTGCTGTAAGTGATGATTCTTATTTAGAATTGTTAAAAAATATACCACTAAAAAACAAATTTATTGTACACACTTCTGGAAGTTTAGTTAGTGAAATGCTGAATTCTTTTTCTAAAAGATGGGGCTGCTTATACCCTCTTCAAACCATTAAAAAAAACCAACAAATTGAATGGGATAATATTCCTTTTTATATAGAAGCATCGAATAATAATGATTTAGAATTATTGACCAATTTTTGCTATACAAATAATCTTCATTGTTCTGTAAAAAATTCTAATCAGAGAAATAAAACTCATATAGCTGCAGTAGCAACAAATAATTTCATTTATTATTTATTAAGTACTATTAAAGAATACTGTGAGAAGAATAAAATAAACTTTAAAAACTTGAAACCACTTTTGGATCAATCATTAAATAATGTTTTAAATTTCCCTGCTCATCAATTGCAAACTGGACCTGCAATAAGAAAAGATTTAAAACTTATTGAAAAACACATAGAAAGTTTAAAATCAGAAAAAGATTTAAAAGAAATTTACCAATTATTTAGTGAAAAAATTATAAAAAAACATCATGAGTTATAAAAAGAAACTTTCCCAAATTACCACTTTCATTTTTGATGTTGACGGAGTACTAACAGATGGAAGTGTAATTCTAGAATCTAGTGGAGAAATGGTGAGAACCATGCATACTAAGGATGGGTATGCTCTTCAACACGCTGTTAAAAAAGGGTATCATATTGTCATAATTTCAGGTGGCAGTTCTGTTATGGTAAAAAAAAGGTTGGAAGGTCTAGGGATTGAACACATATATTTAGGAAAAGACCATAAACTTCCTGTTTTAAATGAGCATTTACAAAAACATAATATTTCTATAAACCAAGTTCTTTACATGGGAGATGATATTCCTGACTTACCATGCTTAAAAGAGGTAGGTGTTTCTAGTTGTCCCAATGACGCAAGTGTTGAAGTAAGAGAAGTTTGTGATTATATTTCACATATAAATGGAGGAAAAGGTTGTGTAAGGGATGTGCTTGAACAAACTATGAGAATACAAAATAAGTGGATGGATGATGATGCCTACTCATGGTAAAAAACTATTTCAAATCTATTAGATTATTAAACTTAGCATTACTAGGGTTTATTTTCTGGGGTTTAATGTTGAACTTGTATAATAGTGGATTAGAATTCAAAATTGATCATTTTTTACTTTTTTTATCCATCACAGCTACTACAGCATCTGGATATTTAATAAATAATTATTATGATATAAAAAGTGATGAATTGAACAAGAAATTTATTCAGGGTTTAAATTCTAAATATTTTATTAGTTCCTATTTTATTCATTTTTTAATTTCCTATTTTTTCATATTCATTTCTAATCTTTCTGGAGGTTGGCTAATGGTAATTACAATTGTTCATATTTCACTCTATTTATACTCTCTTAAGCTTCAACATTTTCCACTCATTGGAAATGCAATTGTATGTTCTCTTTGCGCTCTGGTAATTTTAATACCTCATTCTTTTTCTTATGAAATATATAATTTTAAAAATTTTAATATTATTAATAATTTATTTGTGGTGTATGCTATTTTTTGTTTTTTAATCACATTTAAAAGAGAGATCATTAAAGACATGGAAGACATTGAAGGAGATCGAAAAATTGGAAGCCATACTTTACCAGTTGTTATTGGATTAAGAATAACAAAGTTATTTACTGCTATTGTTATATTAATTGAAATTATTTTTTTGATTTTATGTTTTACACAAACACCATCAACTTTAAATTGCACATTATTTTTCTCAACTCAATTAGTGGTCATATTACTTTTTTGCTACCAACTATATTTTTCAGAAAATCAACAAAATTTTAAGCGCATTAGTAATCTTTTAAAAATTCAATTTTTATTAGCAGGAATTTGGTTATATATTCCCCTATGAATTTATTGAAGGATAACATCAAACATCTAAAAGTGAAGTTGGCTTCTAAATCTCCTAGGAGACAAGAGTTATTGGGGAAAATAATAGATGATTTTGAAATTGTCAGTAAAGAAATTGAAGAAGTTTACCCAGAAAATTTAGAAATTAGCAGTGTGGCATCTTATTTAGCAAATTTAAAGGCTAAATCCTATAAATACGAGGCCCAGAAAAATGAACTTTATATTACTGCTGATACAGTAGTTGTTTTCAACAATGAAGTATTGGGCAAACCAAATTCTAAAAAAGACGGGGTCAATATGTTAAAGAAGTTGTCAGGAAATACCCATCACGTTTATACTGGGCTAAGTTTACTACTAAATGAGGAAATATCTTCTTTTTATGATGTAACTAAAGTTACCTTTTATAAACTTAAAAAAGAAGAAATTAACTATTATTTAGATTTCTATAGACCTATGGATAAGGCAGGGTCCTATGGTATTCAAGATTGGATGGGTTATGTAGGTATTAAAAGTATAGAGGGGGATTTTTTCAATGTAATGGGACTTCCATTACATAAATTGTATAGAGAAATTGAAAAAATTATTTCAAAAAAGAACGAATAGCCATTTTATAAGAATCCAGTCCAAATCCTGCAATTACTCCCCTGCAACTTTTAGCCATTAGAGATTGATGTCTATATTCTTCTCTAGCATACACATTACTAATATGAACTTCTATAACAGGTGTTTCTACAGATGCTACTGCGTCTGCAATAGCTATAGAAGTATGGGTGTATCCTCCAGCATTTAGCACTATTCCATCGAAGGAAAAACCGGTTTCTTGAATTTTATTAATTATTTCTCCTTCCACATTACTTTGAAAACTATTTAATTCCATATTTGGGAACTCAGCTACTAATTCTTTTAAATAGCTGTCAAAAGTTTTATTACCATAAGTTTCTGGTTCTCTTTTACCTAATAAATTAAGATTTGGGCCATTGATAATGATGATTTTTTTCATAGAATGGTTCTAGCTGACCTTAAATATAATTATTTAACGTAGTCTTGTTTTTTTACTAGGGCATATTGTTCTTCCTCAAGTTCCAAATATCCTAGTTCATAATTGAAATAGTATTTCTTAGCCTGTTTGGTTTCGTAGATATTGGTGTAATAATAAAAGTTAAAACCATTTAGTAAAAGCTGTTCTTTGGTAGCTTTCCCCTTTTCGGAACCATTCATTAAAGAGGAGAGAATTCTTCTATTTTTTCTTAGAATAACGTTTACTTTTCTAACATATTCATTGGCATCTTTGTTGAGTAAATTGTTGTAAGAATTTCTACACATGTCATTACAAAACTTTTTGTCTACTCTTCCAATTAATGGAGTTTCACATTCTAAACAAAGTTTATCTGATTTTAGTCCCATAGTTGCTATTTACGCTATTTAAAATTTATAAAACCTAAGTAAAAATAATTAAATCCGTTTAAAAACGGTAATAAATGTTTAATTACCTAATCACGAGAAAACGAAATTGAAAATTTGCACCAGCCGACCCACAACCAAAAATTACAAAAGAGCTATTTTTTCCCACCACACCTGAATGAAAATCCAAAAAAGATTCTTAAATTTGGACAAATATTGTCCTGAAATAATTTTCAAGAAAAAATAAGGAAATGACAGCAAAAGAATCGTTTGGAGAACATATCAGAGCATTAAGGGAAAATCAAAAACTTCCACTTAGGAAAGTTGCAGCAGCATTGGATATTGACCCCTCTACGTTGAGTAAAATTGAACGTGGAGAACGAACTGCCAATAAAGAAATGTTACCGCTATTAGCCAACTTATTCAG
>Ga0163111_10000835_pt1 | contig 18601 bp, 16 predicted proteins | sample CRUFie1St18metaG_FD_109645 | JGI IMG/M metagenome (GOLD analysis project Ga0163111, IMG submission 109645) | Marine microbial communities from the Costa Rica Dome - CRUD Field 142mm St18 metaG | ecosystem: Environmental > Aquatic > Marine > Oceanic > Photic zone | place: Costa Rica: the Eastern... | reverse complement strand
TCATAGCATATTAGGTTTGGATAGAACAAAATTTTAGTATAATTAAGTGAGATACATACTATTAACTTTTCTTTTTATATCTACAAGTAGTTTTTTAAAAAAAAATAATGACTTAAAAATTTTGTCTTATAACATAAGATATGACAATCCTGACGATGGAATTAATAAATGGGAGAAAAGAAAGGGAACTATAATAAACTACATCAAGACTAATGCCCCTGAGATAATTGGTATGCAGGAAGTTTTAAATAATCAATTGATTGATTTACAAAGCTCTCTAAATGAATACAAAACTGTTGGAGTTGGTCGAGAGGATGGAAAAACAAAGGGAGAATATAGTCCTATCTTATTTAAGACATCAAAATTAAAATTAATTAAATTCGATACCTTTTGGTTATCAGAAACACCAGACATAGTATCTAAAGGATGGGATGCTGCACTTGAAAGAATATGTACTTATGCACTTTTTGAACAAATTAACACAAAAAAACAATTTCTAATTTTTAATACACACTTTGACCACATTGGGATTAATGCCAGAATAGAATCAGTGAAATTAATTTTGAAAATGATCAAAAAAATCAATAAAAAAAATATTCCTGTTTTATTGATGGGGGATTTTAATTTAACACCTGAAACAAAACCTATTAAAATTTTGAAGAGTAGATTCTTAGATGTTATGGGATCAAAAGATTTTAATAAAAGCTTAAATGGAACATTCACGGGTTTTAATATTCATGAAAACGCAACAAGAAGGATTGATTATATTTTTGAGAAAGATTTTAAAGTTTTTGACGCAAAACATCTTTTAATTAAAACACCTAATGGTTTGTGGGCTTCTGATCACCATCCTGTATTTTTACATTGTTCCTTGTGATTAGTTATTAGATACAGAATAAGCTGGCATAAATTCTACCACTTATTTTGTTACTTTTTTTAAAGCATTTTCTAATAAAGGTTCTAAAACTTTGTATCCTTCAAGAGTCAGGTGGACACCGTCATAGGAAAATTCTTTATCAATTCCATTATTACCATTGTCTAGGGCTTTGAAATAATCTAAATAATGAACACCTGATTTCTTGGCATATTTCTTGATTTTTGAATTAAGTTTTGGGATTTTAATATTTGGATTTTTGTTTGGGCTCCATGGATAATCATAGGCTGGCAAAACAGAACATAATATGACTTTTACATTGTTTGCTAAAGCTATACCTGTCATTGATTTAAGATTATTTAAAATCATGTCTATTGACATGGGTCCTGTGTTTCCAGCGATATCATTGGTGCCTGCTAAAATTACCACGGTAGTTGCTCCAATATCAATTACATCAGCATAAAAGCGAACTAACATTTGAGGAGTAGTCTGACCGCTTATCCCCCGATTAACATAAATTGTATTTTCAAAAAATTCCGGATGAGTTTCTTGCCAGCCTATTGTAATTGAGTTGCCTAAAAAAACTATACGTTCCTCACCATTTTTTAGTTGAGACAATTTATCATTAGCATTTTTAAATTGCTCAAAATTCGCCCAAGTATTTACGTTTTCATGATTTTGAGCATTTGATGTTTTAATTATTAATGAAAAAATAAGTAGTGAATAAATGATAAGTTTAATTTTCATTTTGATTGTTTTAAACACAATTTAGTAATTTTTGCTATCTTAATGATAATATATACCTAGTCAAATAAACAAATAGATTTCTTAAAAAACTTCATATGTTAAAGCTAAAAACACACTTACTAATATTAATCATTTTTCTTGTAAATAATTTATATTCTCAAAATTATAAACCAGTTCCAGAAAATATTAAAGCTAGGAATTGGTTTCAAGATGCTCGATTTGGTCTTTTCGTCCACTGGGGTGTTTATAGCATTTTGGGAGATGGAGAATGGGTGATGAACAATCAAAATATTAGTATTGACGAATATGAAAAGTTACCCGCTTTTTTCAATCCAATTGATTTTGATCCAAAAGAATGGGTTTCCATGGTAAAAAAAGCAGGCATGAAATACATAACTATAACAAGTCGTCATCATGATGGTTTCTCAATGTTTGATACTAAAATGAGTGATTATAATATTGTCAAGAGTACCCCATATGGAAAGGATATTATCAAGGCTTTAGCTGATGAATGCCGAAAGGAAGGAATAAAATTATTTTTTTATTATTCACTTTTAGATTGGAATCGTGATGATTATTTTCCTAGAGGAAGAACAGGTAAAGGAATAAAGGGACGAGGAGAAGGGAAATGGGAAGAATATATTTCGTTTATGAAAGGTCAATTAAAAGAATTACTAACCCAATATGGGGATATCGGAGGTATTTGGTTTGATGGACATTGGGATCAAAAAGAATGGGATGGTAAAAAGTTTGGAAAGGTGAAAGTTGATTGGCATTATGATGAGATTTATAAGATGATTCATGAAATTCAGCCTCAAGCACTCATAGGAAATAATCATCATATTGGAGTAATAGATGGAGAAGATTTTCAAATGTTTGAAAAAGATTTGCCAGGAAACAATACAACCGGATGGGGAACTCCAGCGGATCAGATTGGTTCAGTTCCACTTGAAGTCTGCGAAACTATAAATGGGTCCTGGGGATTTAATTTACAGGATCGAAAACATAAATCTGAAAAAGAACTTATTCACTATTTAATTAAGGCTGCAGGCTATGGAAGTAATTTGCTTTTAAATGTAGGTCCTATGCCTAATGGAAAAATTCAGCCTAAACACAAAACTTCATTAAAAACCATGGGAAATTGGCTCAAGGAAAATGGAGCAACAATTTATGGTACTCGAAAAGGTCCCATTCCTCCTAATGATGATTTTGTCTCTACCCAAAAAGGAAAAACAGTTTTTGTACATCTGCTAAATCCAGAAATAGAGGTAATTCACACGGAAGAAGTTCCCGTTAAAATTAAGGGAATCTATGAGGTGAAAACAAATACAAAACTACCTTTTAGAAATGACAATTTTGGCTTGGCTATAGATGTTTCAGCACTTGCAAAAGATGAAATTGATACCGTCATTAAAATTGAATTAAGATGAACGAGGTAAATAAATTAAATAATCGTTTAATCTCTTTAGACTTTTTTAGGGGCCTTGTCATGTTTTTACTTATCGCAGAGTTTGCTCACCTCTTTGAGGTACTTATGGAATCAGGTAATGAAACGCTCACAACCGTTATGGATTTTATGTTTCATCATGCCAAATGGAAAGGTCTACACTTCTGGGACTTAGTTCAGCCTTTCTTTATGTTTATCGTAGGGGTGTCTATCCCGTTATCAAACACTAATCGAAAGAAAAAGGGAGATACGGATAAAGCTATTCGAAATCATGCCTTTAGAAGGGCGTTTTTACTTCTGCTGTTTGGGTGGGGGCTCTACTGTATTGGACCTGAAAAAATTGTATTTCAATTTGATAATGTATTGGCTCAATTGTCATTTACCTACTTGATTTCCTTTTTATTATTAAAACAAAGCTCGAGTGTACAAATTGGAATGGGTTTTCTTTGTATACTTATTTCTGATTTATTGTATCGCTTTTTCCCAGTGGCTGGTTTTGATCAAGCCTTTGTTGCAGGGGAAAATTTTGGTACTTGGTTTAATATATTTATTTCTGGATACGAATATGGCGGCCATTGGGCGGCTTTTAACGCACTTCCTACTGCAGCCCATACGCTTTGGGGTGTGGTTGCAGGGAAGTGGCTTATGGACACTATACCACAGTCAGAAAAATTAAGACGTTTAGTGCTCGCTGGAATTGCAGCTTTGGCCCTAGGTTATCTCACTACCTTTTTTACTCCTGTAATCAAACGAATTTCAACTACTTCCTTTGTAATGCTCTCAGCGGGTTGGACTTTTCTTGCATTATCCTTTTTTTATTGGATTATAGATGTAAAGCAAATCATTAAAAAAACATATGTATTTAGAGTAGTCGGTGTCAATTCGCTCTTTATTTATCTTTTTGCTTCTTTGGGAGGAGGAGGTTTATTTTTAAAAGTAATACGTCCTTTCTCAAATTCATTTATTGGCGGATTTTCTTCATGGATGGCGGATTTGTTTTCAGGCCTTGTTGTGCTTTTTGGTTTGTGGTATCTGTGTAATTGGCTATTTAAAAAACAAATATTTATAAAAATTTAAAATGCGATTTTCTTTATTCATATTAATTATAGGATTACTTTTTTTTGGATGTACTACCCTAGATCAAAATGTCCAACAACCACCAAATATCATCTATATCTTGGCAGATGATTTGGGTTATGGAGAGTTGGGTGCTTATGGTCAAGAAAAAATTAAAACCCCTAATTTGGACCTATTGGCCGCTCAAGGTATGCGTTTTACTCAACACTATACTGGAGCTCCTGTATGCGCACCTTCTCGCTACATGTTTCTTACTGGAACACATGCAGGTCATGCTTATATTAGGGGGAATTACGAGCTTGGTCAATTTGAAGATGAAAATGAAGGAGGACAAATGCCAATACCTGAAACAACTCCAACTTTAGCCAAGATGCTCAAAAATGCAGGCTATCAAACAGCTATGGTAGGGAAATGGGGTTTGGGAATGAACGGGACTACTGGAAGTCCTCTTCTTCAAGGATTTGACTATTATTACGGTTATTTAGATCAAAAACAAGCACATAATTATTACCCGACACATCTTTGGGAGAATGATGAGCCTGCCTTATTAAATAATGACTATTTCTTAGTTCACACTCCTATAGAAAAGGGTAGCGATCAGCAAGCATTTGACCAATTTAAAGGAGTTGATTACTCCCCGGACCGAATGCTGGGTAAGGCGCTTCATTTTTTAGATAGTACAAGCTCAAATAAACCATTTTTTCTCTATTATCCCTCTCCTATTCCTCATGTTTCTCTTCAGATTCCTGATTCTTTGCTTAACCAGTATAAAGATCAATTTGATGAAAAGGAATACTATGGAACGCAAGGCTATACAGCACATCAAACTCCTAGAGCAGCCTATGCAGCAATGATCACCCATTTGGATTATGAAGTTGGAAAAATTTGGGAAGCGGTTAAAGCACGAGGTCAAGAGGATAATACACTCATCCTTTTTTCCAGTGATAATGGACCCACCTTTGCTGGAGGTGTTGATGCAGAGTATTTCAATAGTGCCGCAGGTTTGAGAGGACTGAAAATGGATGTTTATGAAGGGGGTATTCGTATTCCTTTTATTGCGTATTGGAAAGGTAAAATTCAGCCGGGTTCGGTTTCCGATCTAGTCTCAGGGCATTGGGATATGTACAATACTTTTGCTGAATTGAGTGGACAAAGTCAAGACTCACCCGATGGTATTTCTGTTTTACCTGAGTTATTAGGGGAAGAGGGTCAACAGCAACACGAGTATATCTATTTTGAATATCCTGAAAAAAGAGGACAGATAGCCCTTAGAATTGGAGATTGGAAAGGGGTAAAAGTAGATATGAAAACAAAAAAAGAGGTGCGTTGGGAATTATACAATCTCAAAGAAGACCCTAAGGAGCAAAACAATCTAGCCATACATTTTCCAGAAATTATAGAGAAAATAGATTCTTTTCAACAGACAGCTCACCGCCAGGCCCACATTAGAGAATGGGAATTTGTTAATCCAAAATTTAAAAGATAGATTCTATGAAAATAAAATACTTTCTTAAATTTTTTGTGTTGAGCCTATTTACAGGAGCAATACTAAAGTGTACTTCAGTTGAATTCCCGCTAAAGCCTGTGGGTCCAATTCCCAATACTCATCAATCTGCTTGGCAAGAATTGGAGTATTACGCTTTTATTCATTTTAATATGAATACGTTTACTAATAAAGAATGGGGTTATGGAGATGAAAAGCCAAATCAATTCAATCCTACAGCGCTCGATACAAGACAATGGGCAAGAGTAGCTAAAGAGGCCGGAATGAAAGGGATCATCATTACTGCAAAACATCATGATGGATTTTGTTTGTGGCCCAGTAAGTATACAGAACATTCAATAAAAAATTCACCCTGGAGAGCAGGTCAAGGAGATTTGATCCGTGAATTGTCTGATGCTTGTAAAGAATTTGGACTTAAGTTTGGAGTTTACCTCTCCCCTTGGGATCGAAATCATCCTGATTACGGTAAGCCGGAATACATTACTTATTTTAGAAATCAACTACAAGAATTATTGACGGACTATGGAGAAGTCTTTGAAGTATGGTTTGACGGAGCTAATGGAGGTGATGGTTATTATGGGGGTGCTAATGAGGAGCGTAGAGTTGATAAAAAAACATATTATGATTGGCCCAAGACAATTGAACTTGTGCGAAGTCTGCAGCCGCAAGCCATTATTTTTAGTGATGCTGGTCCTGATATCCGTTGGGTAGGTAATGAAAAAGGGTATGCTAATGAGACGACTTGGTCACCGATATATCGAGACAGTGTATATACTGGAATGCCTGATTTTCAGCGTTTTGCTGCTGGACAAGAAAACGGAACACATTGGGTGCCCACAGAAACCGATGTTTCTATTCGCCCAGGGTGGTATTATCACCCAGAACAGGACGAACAAGTAAAATCGCTTTCAAAACTTGTTGATATTTATTATAATTCTGTAGGACTAAATAGTTCATTATTACTCAATTTACCTGTAGATACTCGAGGCTTAGTTCATGAAAATGAAGTTGCAAATCTCAACGCTTTGGCTGCCTTTTTAAAAAAGGCTTTCAATGTAAATCTTGCTCAAGGTCAAAAGTTAAAAACCAGTTCTAAAACAAAAGGCTATCAAGCTGAGTCTTTAATTGATAAAGACCTAAAGAGTTATTGGGTTTCTCAATCAAATGATTTAAAGCCAACAATTGAACTCTTACTTGAAGCCCCTGTCATGGCCAATACCTTTATGATTCAAGAATACCTCCCCATGGGGCAGCGGATTAAGTCTTTTACGTTAGAAATTTTAAGAGAGAGGAGTTGGGTAAAAGTATATGAAGGAACCACCATAGGTAATAAGCGATTAGTGCGTTTTGATACTCAAACTATTAATGGTATTCGCTTTACAGTAAATGAAACTAAAGCACAAGTTGTTTTGTCAAATTTAGGATTATTTAAAGCCCCTGAATTAAATGAAGAATAGTGCTGAATTTTATTTTGGTTTAGTTCTAATTGTCTTCTTTTTGGGTTGTCAGTCACCAAAAGTAGGGAAACCTCCAAATATTGTTTTATTTGTCGTAGATGATATGGGCTGGCAGGATACTTCAGTTCCTTTTTGGAATCAGCGTACTGCTTTTAATTCAATTTATAAAACACCAAATATGGAACGTTTGGCCATAAAAGGAGTCAAATTTACCAATGCCTACGCTACACCTGTTTGTTCTCCTACGCGAGTGAGTTTAATGACTGGCATGAATGCAGCCCGTCACCGAGTAACAAATTGGACATTAAGACCAGATCAGAAGCAACCCATGGAACTCAATCACCCAACTTTAAACTTTCCAGATTGGAATTACAATGGAATTGGACTTGATCCCTCTACGCCCAATACAGCTTACGCCAGAACCTTAGCACAGCTCTTGTCAAAGGAAGGATATTATACTATACACGCGGGAAAAGCTCATTTTGGGGCAATTGGCTATCCCTCATCTAATCCGTTAAATTTAGGATTCACAATAAATATTGCAGGTCATGCTGCTGGTGCTCCTGGGAGTTATTTAGGGAAAGAGAATTATGGGAATGGAAAAAAAGGTAGAGAAATTTGGGCTGTTCCAGGTCTAGAAAAATATCACGGTAAAGATCTCTTTTTGACAGAAGCCCTTACAAAAGAAGTTATTAATGCTCTTGATACTCCCGTTAAGATAAAACAACCGTTTTTTTTATATTTTGCTTTATATGGAATTCATACCCCTTTAATGGCAAATGAAAGGTTTATTAGCCCCTATAGAGAAATGGGTTTAGAAGAGCCCGAGGCACGTTATGCATCAATGATTGAAAGCATGGATGAAGCGTTAGGCAAGGTGCTTGATTATCTTAAAGCCAATCAACTTGAGGAGGATACAGTTGTCTTGTTTATATCCGATAATGGAGGTTTGAGTGCCGTTGCACGGGGGGGTGAAAAACACAATCATAACTACCCTTTAAAGAGTGGTAAAGGATCAATTTATGAAGGTGGTATTCGAGTGCCCATGTTGGCATACTGGCCTAACAAAATACTACCAAATTCAGTCAATACTACACCTCTAATTATTGAAGATTTTTTCCCCTCTTTATTGGAAATGGCACAGATTGAAGAAGCTGAATTTCCACAGATAATAGATGGGGAGAGTTTTGTTCCCTTACTATTAAATGAGGGTCTAGAAGCAGCTCCTCGACCTTTATTTTGGCACTACCCAAATGAATGGGGACCAGAAGGGCCAGGTATTGGCAGTTATAGCGCAGTTCGTTTGGGAGATTGGAAATTAATTTATTTCCATGAGCATTTGAGTTTGGAGCTGTATAATCTAAAAGATGATCTCCAAGAATCGAATAATTTATTGGATTCTAATCGTAAAAAAGCACTGGAACTCTCAAAGATTTTAACTATGCATTTACAATCAGTAGAGGCTCAAATGCCAACCGAAAAAATCATGGGAGAATTAGTTCCATGGCCAAATAATCTATTAGATAGTAAAGAATGAATTCCTTATTAAAATCAAAATTTGTTACTCCTTTAATATTTGTTTTAATTCTTGGTTTTGCACCTTTTACTCCAGAACCTCATTTGTTTGGAAAAATCAGTTGGGTTATAGGAGGAGGTTTAGGTATGGCTGCCTTAGATATTTTTGATCTCGTTCTTCACTCAGCGCCATGGATTTGGCTGTTCTATACTTTTGCAAATAGCCTTATGGCTTCCAAAAAAAAATAGTAAATTAGATAATTAAACTAATAATTATGGCTACTTACGAATGTGCAAAATGCGAAATGGCAGTTAATGCAAGTTGTGCAAAATGTAACCAACCCCTTGAAAACGATCATTTATCCCTAGATGATGGTACTGTGGTTCAAATTTCAATTTGCAGAAGCTGCGAAGGTAAAATCAAGTCTCCTCAGTGTTGTGGTGCTGACATGAGTTGCACAGTGTAAAGGTGTTTTAGAGAAGTTTTTTAACCCATTAAGGATTGGACTTTCATTGCCAATCCCATATCTCCTTTTATTTTTATTTGACCACCCATAACAGCCATCATTGGATTTATATCACCGTCTCTAAGTTTTTCTAGAACTTCAGCTGTCAAACTTATTGTGCAATCTGCTTCTTCATCTGAGGCTTTTACTGTATTATTTTCTGATGTGCCGTCAATGATGATGCCTACTCCATCAACTTCAAACTTTAATTTTCCTCCAATTGGCTCTGATGTTGATGCTCTTTTTTCAAATTGAGATATCATATTTTCTAAACTCATGATTCTGTTTTATGTAAAAGTAAAAATAAAAAATGACACAGTGTCATTTTTTTTATTAGATTAGATAAGAAAAATATTTAGCATGAATTATCGTCTAAAAAAAGTAGCAGTCCTTGGTTCAGGAGTAATGGGCTCTGGTATTGCTTGTCATTTAGCAAATGTCGGAATGGAAGTCCTTATGTTGGATATTGTACCCAAGGACGCAAAAAAAGATAAAAATTCTCGTAATTTTTTAGTAAACAATTCATTACAAAACGCTATAAAATCAAAGCCATCTCCATTGTATTCTAAAAGTTTCATGAACAGAATTAAAACAGGAAACTTTGATGATGATTTTGAAAAGATTAAAGATGCAGACTGGATTATAGAGGTAGTCATAGAAAAACTTGATGTAAAAAGACAAATATTTGAGAAGGTAGATAAATATAGAAAAGAGGGAAGTTTAATAAGTTCTAATACATCAAGTATCCCAATTAAACTTTTATCTCAAGGACGTTCAGAATTATTCAAATTTCATTTTTGTGGCACCCACTTTTTTAATCCAGCCAGATATTTAAGACTACTAGAAATCATACCAACAGATAAAACTAATCCTGAGGTTACAAATTTTTTTATGGAATTTGGTAAAGTAATACTTGGAAAACAAACAGTTTTATGTAAGGATACTCCAGCATTTATAGGCAATCGTATTGGTGTCATGTCAGGGACAGAAATTACCTTATTAACAGAGAAATATGATTTTAGAATTGAAGAGGTAGATCTTCTCACTGGTTCTCTTATTGGAAGACCTAATACTGCTAGTTTCAGATTACAAGATTTAGTGGGTCTAGACACTGGAGACAATGTTAGCAGATTTGTAATGGATAATGTAAAAGGTGATGATTATATAGACTCTTTGAAAGAAAAATCTGAACCTAAATTCATGCGCTTTTTGCTAAATAATAAGTTTTTAGGTAATAAAACTGGGAAAGGTTTTTACGAAAAAACGAAAGAAAAAGATAAAAATGGAAAGACAATAATTAATGCATTGAATTTAAAAACTTTAAAGTATGAACCTGCAATTCGCCCTAAAATAAATTTAGTTAAAATGGCAAAAGGGATGGGATTGATGAAAAAAAGAATACAATTTTTAGTTGAGGGTGATTCTAAGGAGCACAATTTTTTCAGGGATTATTTTGGAAGTTTATTAAATTATTCTGCCCATAGAGTACCAGAGATTACCGATCAATTTTATCCTATAGATGATGCTATGAGAACCGGATATGTTTGGGATTTTGGTCCATTTGAATATTGGGATTTAATAGGTTTTGATAGAGGTATAGAACTAATAAAAAATAAAGGTGGAGATGTTCCCGAATGGATTACTGAAATGTCTGCTTTAGGATTTGAGTCATTTTATAAATTCGAAAATGGATCTAAAAAATATTTTAATATTCAAACAAAAAAATATGAAATTTTACCTGGATCTAAGTCGTTTATTATTTTAGATAGTTATCGTGACCAATCACCAGTTCTAAAGAATAGTGAGTGTTGTGTTCATGACATTGGGGATGGTGTCCTTTGTTTAGAGTTTACAAGTAAAAGTAATTCAATTGGTGAGGGAATAGGCAAGGGTCTAAATGAAATCATTCAACTTGCTGAAGATGGAAATTGGAAAGGCTTGGTAATAGGTAATAATGCAAAGCAATTTTCAGTTGGAGCAAATCTCATGAATATTGGAATGCTTGCAATGCAGAAACAGTTTGACGTTTTAGAGCGCTTTGTAGATGATTTTCAAAGTATAAATATGAGAATCCGAACCTCAAAAATTCCAGTTGTTGTGGCTACTCAAGGGTATGTTTTTGGTGGAGGATGTGAAATTTCAATGCATTGTGACGCAGGAATTTATGCAGCTGAATCATATATAGGTCTAGTTGAGGTTGGAGTAGGCTTACTTCCAGGAGGGGGAGGTACAAAAGAATTTGCCTTAAGAGCTTCAGATGACTTTTTTGAAGGTGATGTACAGCATCCAACTTTGATAAATTATTTCAAATCAATTGCAACTGCTGCTGTTTCAACCTCAGCTTATGAAGCCTATAATTTAGGTTATTTAAAAAAGGATCGTGATTTTATTTGTGTCAACACACCCATGAACATAGGTATGGCAAAAGATAAAGTATTGGAATTATCAAAAAATTATATACCTAAATCTTTTAGAAATGATATTCAAGTTTTAGGAAGGGCAGGTATTAGCGTTTTGTATTCAGCTATAAATGAATTTCGTCTTGGACAGTATATGTCAGATTACGATGTTGAAATTGCAAGAAAAATTGCAAGTGTGATTTGTGGTGGAGACTTAACCGGATCGCAGAAGGTTAGTGAGAAATACTTACTTGATATTGAAAGAGAGGGTTTCATGAGTCTTCTCGGAAACCAAAAAACACTTGATAGAATACAATATTTATTGATGAATAATAAACCCTTAAGAAACTAATTTATGGAGGCATACATAATAAAAGGTTATAGAACAGCAGTTGGTAAAGCAAAAAAAGGAGGCTTCAGAAATTATCGCTCCGATGATTTAGCAGTCCATGTAATCAAATATTTAATGAAAAATGTTCCTGAGATAAATTCTGATCAAGTAGATGACGTAATAGTCGGTTGCGCTAATCCTGAGGGAGAACAGGGTCTTCAAATAGGACGTTTAATATCAGCAAGAGCATTAGGAAATCAAGTAGCTGGTATAACTATTAATAGATATTGCGCCTCTGGATTAGAAGCAATAGCCCAAGCAGTTAGTAAAATTAAGGCTGGCTTTGGAAATATTTATATAGCTGGAGGAACAGAAAGCATGAGTGCAATACCTATGACAGGATATAAATTAGCACCTAGTTATCAGGCAAATATTGAAAACATAAATTATCATGTAAGCATGGGGCATACAGCTGAGGCAGTAGCTAAAAAATTTAATATAAGTAGAGATGCAGCTGATGAATTTTCATTTAATTCTCATCTTAAAGCTTCTTCAGCCATCGATTCAGGAGCATTTAAAGAACAAATTGTCCCTATTTCTATTGAAGAAGTATATGTTGAGAATGATAAACGAAAAACAAAAACTCATGTAGTAGATACAGACGAAGGAGTTCGTCGAGATACCTCAGTAGAAGGATTATCAAAATTAAGAGCTGTTTTTAAAAAAGGAGGTGTTGTAACTGCGGGAAATGCTTCTCAAACCTCTGATGGTGCAGCGTTTACATTAATTGTAAGTGAATCTATTGTTAAAGAATTAAAACTTGAGCCCATAGCAAGACTTGTATCTTGTGCTGTTGGTGGTGTTGACCCTCTATATATGGGTATTGGACCTTGTGTAGCTATACCAAAAGCTCTAAAACAAGCTGGATTAAATTTATCTGAAATAGAACAAACTGAATTAAATGAAGCATTTGCAGTGCAAGCTTTAGCTGTTATTCAAGAAGCAAAGCTTGATCCAGAGACTGTTAACATAAATGGCGGAGCTATTGCTTTAGGTCATCCTTTAGGTTGTACTGGAGCAAAATTGTCAATCCAATTAATTGAGGAGATGAAAAAAAGGAAGCAACGTTATGGAATGGTAACTGCTTGTGTAGGAGGAGGACAAGGGATTGCAGGAATTTTTGAACGTCTTTAAAATGAGTGGTATAGCACCAATTTTAGGTAAACGTGCTTCACAAAAAAAAGAAGTAAGAAAAAGACTAATGAATGAAGGTTTAGCTTTGTTTTCTTCTCATGGGCTTGAAAAAACTACTGTAGCAGATATCGTTGAAAATACTAAAATCGCGAGAGGTACTTTTTATAATTATTTTGCAGACACACAAACCTTGTTTGATGCTTTAATTGATGAACTTAATCAAAGTGTGAAGACTGTTATCCAGAAAAATAGAAGAGAGAGCAAAAATATTTATGATTATTTGTATGGAGCTTTTAAAAGCTATTTTGACTTAATTGGAACCTCTGAAATGATTCAATTTCATATATTAAACCAAGCACAAATACGTCAAAGTTCATATCAAAGTGATATTATTAAAACAATTGTAAAAAATTTGAATCGTGATCTAAAATCTGATTTCAAGATTAAGGCTTTTAGCGAGAAATATGAATTTTTACTTTTAAGTTTTATGTTAGTTGGTACACCTCCTGAATTATTTTTAGCAACTCATACTTCTGATATTAATTTGTCGAGTGATAAGCTCGCTAGTTTTTTGGCGAAGCTTTTTCATAAAGTTTTAATGGAGTAAACTAATTAAACTTTTTTTACTACATAGGTTACTATACCCCAGATAATAAGTTCGTTTTCCTCCGTTACTTTTATTGACTGATATTTTGGATTTTCGGGAATTAAAAAGACACCATCTTCAACCACTTTTAATCGCTTTACCGTAAATTCTCCATCTATACAACAGACAGCAATTTTACCATTCTTAGGTTCCATGCTCCGATCAATAACCAATAGGTCACCGTCATCCAGTCCTGCTCCCTGCATAGACTCACCTGAGACTCGTGCATAAAATGTAGCTTCCTCATTACGTACAACTTCTTGATCGATACTTATTCGAAGTTCTTTAAAATCATCAGCTGGAGAAGGAAAGCCTGCAGAGATTTTTTCTTGAGCCAAATACAATGATTTTTGTTGGTTCTGGTCAGGATGAAAAAAAGTTAGCTTTTGTGTCTCCATATTTACTTTACTTCAATAATCTCACTAATTTCAGTAGTGTAGCGTTGCGATAGATGTTCTTGTTTCATTTTCCAGGTATATTGTAAATCTTGATTGGCAAGTTTCATTTGGTGCGGTCCAAAGCGTTTGTTAATATGATCTAAAGCTTTCATTATTAATAAATGTTTCGACTCTTCCCCACCAAATAAAGGAAGTTGGCGGCTAGCAGTAGGGACTAGGCCCATTGTCATCACTCCTGCTTTTTTATAAAGAATTCCCTTTTTAAAAATTTTATGCAATCCCAGTACCGCATATTTACTTAATGTAATACTTGAATTGGTGGCATAGGGTAGTGTTACTACACAGCTATTTCGATAGGGAATCACCCCTTTTTTGTGGGGGTCGCTACGCAAAAAAATAATCAATGCAGTACAACTACTTTTTTGTTTTCTCATTTTTTCTGCACAGCTGCTAGCAAAGGTAGAAATTCGTTCTTCTAGATCCTTAAATTCAGCTAGGGTCCCTTCAAAGCTTCTGGTAGTTGCAATTCCCTTTTTGGAAGGCTGTATTTCTTCTAATTGTATATGGGGTAATCCTTGTAGGTCTTTTTTAAGGCGAAGCCCTAATATACTCATCTGTTTGCGAATCCAATCGTTTGGTAGCATTGTAAACTGCCATGCGTTTCTAACCCCTATAGACTCAAGACGTTTGCAATGTTGCCTGCCTATACCCCATACATCACCAATAGCAGTCCATTTTAGCGCTTTAACTCTTTTATCTTCGTTATTAATACAGTAAATACCTCCTGTTTTTGAATCGTATTTTTTGGCAATTTTATTAGCAATTTTTGCTAAGGATTTACTCGGTCCCATACCTATAGAAACAGGAATGCCTGTCCAACGACGTATTTGCTTTTGGATGCGGTGCCCTTCTGCTTCAAGATTGAATAAATCAAAACCCTTGAATTGTAAAAAAGCTTCGTCTATACTATAAATTTCAAGATTGGGAGTATACTGTTCTAAGATGGACATTATCCGACTGCTCATATCACCATAGAGGGGGTAGTTGGAGGAAAAAACTTTTACTCCTTTTTGTTTAAAAAAAGAGTAGTATTGAAATGCTGGTGCTCCCATGGGGATACCTAAAGCTTTAGCTTCGTTGCTTCGAGCAATGACACAACCGTCATTATTCGAAAGAATAACTATAGCTTTACTTTCCCATTGGGGCTGGAAAACCCGTTCACAAGAAGCATAAAAATTGTTACAGTCAACTAACGCAAACATGTGCAAAAGATATTAAAATGTTCCTTAAGTTTAAATAGGAGTTTACTTTTTTTCTCCGATTTATTTTTAAATAAATACAGAAGCACTTCAATCAAAAATTGTAATTTTGTTATTGGACTTTAGAAGCACTTACTGCATGGATAATTATTCGTTTTTAAACGCTGCCCATACAGCTCATTTTGCATCACTGTATGACCAGTATTTACAACAACCCGATAGTGTAGAGCCCAGTTGGAGAGCTTTTTTTCAAGGCTTTGACTTTGGGATCGAAAGTAACAGTTCTACATCGATCGATACTGTCGAGGTGCCAGAGTATTTGCAAAAAGAGTTCAGAGTGGTAAAATTGATTGATGGATATAGAAGCCGAGGACATTTATTCACGAAAACAAATCCTGTTAGAGATCGAAGAAAATATAGTCCAACCCTAGATATCGAAAACTTTGGACTTTCAGAGTCTGATCTTCAAATCGTTTTTAACGCAGGGGATATTATGGGTATAGGACCTAGCAGTTTAGAAACAATCATTCATCATTTAAAGCGTATTTATTGTGACTCTATTGGAATTGAATATATGTATATTCGAAATCCAGAAAAAGTCAACTGGATTCAAAGTCGGTTGAATGTGAATGACAATCATCCTGATTTTTCTGACAAACAGAAAAAAAATATTTTAAAAAAATTAAATGAAGCTGTAAGTTTCGAAAACTTTTTACACACCAAATATGTAGGGCAAAAACGTTTTTCTTTGGAAGGTGGGGAATCTCTAATTCCTGCTTTAGATGCAGTAGTTGAAGCTGCTGCAAATCAAGGAGTTGAAGAATTTGTTATGGGAATGGCTCACCGAGGACGATTAAATACTTTAACTAATATTTTTGGAAAATCGACAAAAGATGTTTTCAGTGAATTTGATGGTAAAGATTACAAAGAGGTTATTTTTGATGGAGATGTTAAATATCATCTAGGCTGGAGTTCTCAAAGAATAACGGATAATGGTAAAAAAATTAACATGAATATCGCTCCTAATCCATCTCATTTAGAGACTGTAGGCGCAGTAGTAGAGGGGATTACAAGAGCTAAACTAGAGAATAAATTTGAAGGTGATACTAATAAGGTTTTACCTATCATTGTGCATGGAGATGCAGCTATCGCTGGACAGGGATTACCATACGAGATTGTTCAAATGGCAAAACTTAAGGGTTATGGCACAGGAGGAACAGTACATATTGTTGTTAACAATCAAATTGGATTTACAACCAACTACTTAGATGCTCGATCGAGTACATATTGTACAGATGTTGCTAAGGTTACGCTTTCACCTGTTTTACACGTTAATTCAGATGATGTAGAAGCTGTTGTCCATGCTACGCTTTTCGCGCTTGACTATAGAATGCGTTTTGGACAAGACGTATTTATCGATTTGTTGGGATATAGAAAATATGGTCATAATGAAGGAGACGAACCTAGATTTACGCAACCAGAACTTTATAAAGCTATCTCCAAACATCCAAATCCTAGAGATATTTATGCAGCAACGTTAATTCAAAATGGTTTTATAGAAAAAGGATATGTTGAAGAGTTAGAAAGACAGTATAAAAGTATTTTGGAAGACGATCTTGAAGATTCAAGAAAAGTAAAAACTACAATAATTACTCCCTTTATGGAAGACGAGTGGAAAGCTTTCAACAGGGTTGAAGAGGCTGAAATGATGAAGCCTGTTTCAACAGCTGTCGCTAAAAAAGATCTTGATCAGGTTGCAGAAGCTATATGCAAACTGCCTGGAGATCAAAAGTTTCTTCGAAAAATTGAGCGTCTAGTTGCTGATCGCAAAGCCATGTATTTTGAAAAGGACAACCTCGATTGGGCAATGGGTGAGCTATTAGCTTACGGGACTTTACTCCAAGAGGGCTTTAATGTGCGCATGTCTGGGCAAGATGTTGAGAGGGGAACTTTTTCACATCGTCATGCTGTTATCAAAACAGAGAGTGCAGAGGAAGAAGCAATCTTACTCAATCAGATTGATCCAAAAAAGCAGGGTCGTTTTCGTATTTACAATTCATTATTATCCGAATATGGAGTTTTGGGATTTGATTACGGTTATGCAATGGCAAGTCCTAATACACTAACATTATGGGAAGCTCAGTTCGGTGATTTTTCTAATGGAGCACAAATAATGTTGGATCAATATATATCATCAGCTGAGGACAAATGGAAATTGCAAAATGGAATTGTTTTGTTGCTCCCCCACGGTTATGAAGGCCAGGGAGCTGAGCATTCTTCAGCACGAATTGAGCGCTACCTACAATTGTGTGCAAAAGACAATATGTTTGTCGCCAATTGTACGACACCAGCCAATATGTTTCATTTGCTGAGACGTCAAATGAAAACTAAATTTAGAAAACCGTTAGTGGTCTTTACTCCAAAAAGTTTGTTGCGACATCCTAAAGCGGTTTCTGCTAAAAGAGATTTGATACACGGAAGTTTTCAAGCAGTAATAGGTGATCCTGATATCAGCCCTAAGGAAGTAAAAACGGTAGTACTTTGCTCAGGTAAATTTTATTACGACTTGGAGCAGGAACGAGAAAAAAGGGAACGTATGGATGTTGCCTTAATTCGTATCGAACAATTATTCCCTTTACCAATTAAAGAAATAGAACAATATATGGCTCAGTTTCCCAATACAACAGATTGGGTTTGGGCGCAAGAGGAACCACGCAATATGGGAGCTTGGAGTTATCTGTTATTGCAATGGGAAGCAGCCACAAAATTTAGACCTGCAAGTAGAAGGTATTACGGTGCTCCAGCAGCAGGTAGTGCGATGCGTTTTCAAAGAAGACATCAACAGGTGATCGATTATGTTTTTGATCCCTCACAAGATAATTTTATTAGAAAAGTAAAGAAGTAAATCATGATTTTAGAAATGAAAGTCCCCTCTCCGGGCGAATCTATTACAGAAGTTGAAATTGCCCAATGGTTGGTAGTGGACGGAGATTATGTCGAAAAAGATCAAGCGATAGCAGAAGTGGATTCTGATAAAGCTACTTTAGAGCTTCCAGCAGAGGTTAGTGGAACGATAACGCTTAAAGCAGAAGAAGGTGATGCAGTTGAAGTAGGTGCTGTAGTATGTTTAATCGATACGGAAGGTGAAGCCAAAGCTGGAGCTACAACAACAGCTAGCTCAGCAGCACCAGAGGCTGTAGAGTCAGCCCCAAAAAATCCAGCACCTGAACAAACCAGTATTTATGCC
>Ga0163111_10000833_pt1 | contig 18623 bp, 15 predicted proteins | sample CRUFie1St18metaG_FD_109645 | JGI IMG/M metagenome (GOLD analysis project Ga0163111, IMG submission 109645) | Marine microbial communities from the Costa Rica Dome - CRUD Field 142mm St18 metaG | ecosystem: Environmental > Aquatic > Marine > Oceanic > Photic zone | place: Costa Rica: the Eastern... | reverse complement strand
GTGATGGACAACGCTATGCTGGACAGCATGGATCAGGCCTATGCTCAGGCAATCCAGGCCGGTAGTCAGTGGCTGGTCGGTCCGGTAAGCAAAAACGATGTGCAGACGCTGACTCAGGCCACCAGCCTGCCGCTGCCGACGCTTGCGCTCAACTATGGAGAGCGTACAGAAACAACTGAGCAGGCACCTCCAGAAGAACTCTTCCAGTTTGGTCTGGCCGCGGAAGACGAAGCTGCTCAGATTGCAGAAAAAGCCTGGCAGGATGGTCGCCGCCGGGCGCTCGTCATGGTGCCGGAGGGCAGCTGGGGCGAGCGGATCAACAGCGCATTTGCTGCCCGCTGGCTGGAGCTGGGAGGCGAAATCGAAGAAACCCGTTTCTACCCGCGCGCCAAAGACTACAACCCCCAGATCAAGGCCCTGCTGAATGTCGATGACAGCCAGAACCGGTACCGGACAATCCGCGGCCTGATGCGTCAGACCATGGAATTCGAACCACGGCGCCGCCAGGACGCCGACTGGATTTTCCTGGTCGCCTTACCCGACCAGGCCCGTCAGATAAAACCCACTCTGGCCTTCAACTTTGCCGGAGACCTGCCTGTGTATGCCACGTCTCACGTCTATTCCGGTGAGCGCGACCCGTCACGTGACCGTGACCTGAACGGCATTATGTTCTGCGATGCGCCCTGGTTACTGCGCAGCTCTGAGCTGAAATCCGAAATCGATGCGGCGATCAGCGGTGGTGAAGGTGGCTATGCCCGCCTCTATGCCATGGGAGTAGATGCGTTCCGCCTGGTGGCACGGGTCAAGCAGCTGGAAGCATTCCCGGACAGCCGCATCTACGGCAGCACGGGGGCTCTGACTCTCGACAACCAGCGCCGGATTCACCGGGAAACCGAATGCACGCGCTTCCGCGCAGGGTCGCCGGTGCAGCTGGCGGCCGACTAGAAACACTCACATGGCCATGGAGGGCATATGTGGTTTTCATCTTCTGACAGTGCCCCGCGGGCGCGAGGCGAGGCCGTAGAAAAACAGGCCGAGAAATGGCTGAAGCGTCAGGGCCTGAAGGCCATTACCCGCAACTATCTTATCCGCGGTGGTGAGATAGATCTCATCATGCAGCATGGTAAAGTGCTGGTCTTTGTCGAAGTACGCTACCGCCGCTCAACAGAACACGGCTCTGGTGCCGAAACCATCACGGCTGCCAAGCAACGTAAACTGCGACGGGCGGCACAGCATTACCTGATAACAAACTTCGGTAATCATGAACCCGACTGCCGCTTCGATGTTTTGTCAGGCTCGGGGGAACCTGTGGCCTTCGAATGGATTCAGAATGCTTTCTGAAACGCACTAATTTCTTTATGATGGCACTTCGCTGAACCGGGAGCTTATCTGTGCAAGACCGCATCATCGGCCATTTTGGCGCCAGTATTGAAACCAAAACCCTCGCAGCTGAAGAACTGCCTCCGTATATCGAACACGCTGCCCAGATGTTAGTGAACTGCCTCGTCAGCGGCGGCAAGATCCTTACCTGTGGCAATGGTGGCTCAGCAGGCGACGCTCAGCATTTCTCGTCTGAGCTGCTCAACCGCTTCGAGCGGGAACGTCCCAGTCTCCCGGCCATTGCACTGACAACCGACCCGTCGACCATCACGTCGATCGCCAACGACTACAGCTACAACGAAGTTTTCAGTAAACAGATCCGGGCGCTCGGTAACCCCGGCGATGTACTGCTGGCGATTTCTACCAGCGGTAACTCCAGCAACGTGGTTCAGGCCATTCAGGCAGCGCACGAACGCGACATGGTCGTGGTAGCACTGTCGGGTAAAGATGGTGGTCATATGGCATCGCTGCTGACGGCAGACGACGTTGAAATACGGGTACCTTCCAACGTCACCGCCCGTATTCAGGAAGTACACCTGGTAGTAATTCACTGCCTGTGTGATCTGATCGACTGCGCTCTGTTCGGGGAAGAGTAACGCCCTTCAGGCGCTCTCTGAGTTCACCGGGATACTGACCGGTCCAGCGCCTGAACGCGCGCCGGAAGTTAGTACCATCGCCCATACCAAGTGTGCGGGCGATGTCTTCGTTACTACTCTCATCTATCAGCATACTTTCGAGCGAAAAGCGCAACCTTGCAGCGTCCTGTAAGTCTTGCAGCCCCAGTCCCTCTCCCCTCAGATAGCGCTTCACTGACGCAGGGCTCAGATCAAAGTGTCCGGCGACCGACTGCAACGAGACAGACTGCGGTAACTGCTCATCAAAAAATGCAGCAACGGCTTCAGGAAAAGTCGCCGCCGGCAGTGCGTTAAGGCGGCTGACAGCCTGCGACAGCCCGGACTCAAAAAGGCGTCGCGAACCATTCTTCCAGGGCTGATTCAGCAACGAGCGTGGAAATATCAAAGCATCAGCCGCCGCTCCGGTCACCACAGGGCAACCCAGATATACCCTCAGCGGATCAGCCAGAGACCGCTCACGACTCCGGACCAGACAAAGTACGCGATCAGCAATGTCCTCACAGTTCTCGCGTAACACCGCCATCAGAGCCGTTGAAAACACTGCAGCAAGGTAGTCACAAGCCGACCTGTCTGACCCGCTCAGATGTCGCCAGTAAAGCAGGCAGTAATCGCCATTCAGTCGGACCACAGGACTGACTCCGGGACAAAGAATATATCGCCCCAGGCTCAGAGTTTTCAGAAACGCTCCAAGATCCGGACTGGCCGCCAGTGCCTGACTGAGAGCACCACTGTACCCAGGCCACAGACGATTACCCCAACGATGAGCCGTCTCATGACGCCCATAAAGCGCCCGCATATTCCGGACGACGGCATGTACCTGACGGACGCTGATAAGACAGGCCGGATTCATCAGATCGTCAGGAAATATTCCACTACCACGGAGCACTCTGTGCAGAGCAACATCGTCCGCGGGTATCAGATCAAGCAGCTGCGCAAGTGGATAGCCAGCGGACAGGTATTTGTCTTCCCGGCTAAGCCACTTGTGTCGTGCATGATGTGTCACCGTCAGGACACCAGACTCAAGCCATTGCCCAATGAGGCACGTGCCAATGCTTCGTGGCCCCGCTCCATCAGAGTGTCAGGCGAGTCTGCAGCCTGACGGACAGCAATCCCGACATCCAGACGCAACGGTATCCGCGCGCCGTCACCCGCCGCCCGGAAACTGAAATGCTCAACAGCCTGCTGCAGCTCGGATGCAATCGTAAAAGCAGTAGCCGGGGTCGTTTCCGGCAACAGAACGACCATACGGTCGCGGGCAAACCGACAGAGCATGTCCTGCTGCCGCAGATTCAACAGCAACAACTCTCCTGTCTCTCTCAGCATTCTCTCTGCCTCCCGGTCACCGTGGCGTCGCTCAAAATCTGCAAATCCTCTGAGCTCAGTCATTAGCAGGGCCTGGTACTGGCCCGGCCTTTGCCAATCGCGCCTCAGAGACGCCCGGACCTGATCGGCAAGAGAGACCTGCCCTAAACCGTCGAGCCAGAGATGCTCACGGAAACACTGCTCACGCTTCTGCAACTGCATCCGGATACTTAACTGTTCTTTATGCCAGTGCCATACCCCGTATGTCAGCAGTCCCAGTCCAAGAGGCATAAGTATCGATTCGATCATGCTTTCCCAGTACTGTCCGGCAGCCAGCCTGAAAAACTCATCCAGCGCGTCCTGCCACATCGCCAGAAACATAAACCCCAGACCCATAGTCAGCAGATTAGTGACCCTGCCCGCTGGGCGACTACGCAGGATCATCAGGAGCCAGACTCCCAGAGCCAGTGCCGTTGAACCCTCCCCGATAACATCCAGCCAGTCGATATCCGCTATTGGCTTCGTGTTGCCCAGGCAGGCGGACAATATCAGAACGATTAACGCCAGGAGGGAAAGTAAAAGAAGCTTATGTATATGGAGTGAGAGAAGTGAAGTCATCAGAGTTTTCCAGGGAATACCTGACTTAAGCATCACAAAATTTTATGACAGCTGTTCGGGGGTCATATCAGCTCAGGTAAACAACAAAAAGAGAGGAACATTTCCATAGCCGCGACCTTAACAGGCGCTATGACAGCGATTTCCAGTGCTTCCTTACCAGTCATCCAGGCTCAGAATTCCGATTGCGGGGGGCTGGAGTGCCTGAAATCCGCAGATCTGATTTCGGCTGTCACATAAACGTCACAGGCCGTTTCTACTTTCTTCGCCCATCCAGTTACTCACCGCATTTGAGGAAAACCCTATGAATTTTCGCAGCACGCCACTGGTTGCCGCTATCAGCCTGCTCAGTGCAGGTCAGGTATTGGCCGATGGGCAGATCGCTGGTCGGGTAAGCACCACCAGCGAACAATCACTGAACGGCATGACCGTGAAGCTCGAACGGACAGGACAGCAGGTCCTGACCCAGGATGGCGGTCGCTTCCGTTTTAACCAGGTCGCACCGGGAGTCTATTCCCTGATCTTATCCCAGGGTGGCAGAGTCATCGCCACTGAGAAGGTCTCGGTCGTTGACGATGAGGTCACACGGGTGCGTATGGAGCTGGATGAGTCATCTTCCGCCGATGACGAGATCCTCGTGATCGGACAGGCCGCCCAGCTGCAGCGGGCACTGGACCGTGAGCGCTTTGCAGACAATTCGATCTCCGCGGTGGATGCAGATGCCATTGGTCAGCTCCCAGACGCCAACGCCGCAGAGGCACTGCAGAGGGTGCCGGGCCTGTCGATTGAACGGGATCAGGGGGAAGGCCGTTTTGTCCGCATCAGGGGAATCGGTGCTGAACTCAACGCAGTCACTGTCAACGGCACACAGGTACCTGCCCCGGAAGCAGGCAGTCGCGCAGTCGCACTGGACGTGATTCCTGCTGCTCTTCTCAGCTCACTGACGGTGACCAAAACCCTAACACCCGATATGGATGCTAACGCTATTGGCGGTGCAGTCGACATCCGCAGTATTTCCGCCCTTGATCATGACGAGGGGTTTATCTCGGCAGACGCAGAGGCGGCCTATGATAAACAGTCAGAACAGACCAACCCATCCCTGTCAGTCTCTGGAGGAAAAGCATTCGAGCTGAGCCAGGATCAGCGCCTGGGCGTCGCCCTCGCATTGAGCTGGGAAAATCGTGACTTCGGCTCTGATAACGTCGAAACGGGCGGTGCCTGGGACCTCGAAGAAAGTCCGGCGTTGCTGGAAGAAGTCGAAATGCGGGAATACAGCATCAATCGTCAGCGTTCTGGTGCCGCTCTCAATCTCGAATACGAAATTAACCGCGATCATAAGCTCTGGCTGAATAACCTCTACAGCCGTTTCGCCGACGACGAACAGCGACAGGCCATCGTCGTTGAGTTTGAAGACGCAATTTCCAGTGGCGAGACAGGCAGCGGTGACGTCGCCCGTGAACTCAAAGACCGAAAAGAAACGCAGACGATTATGTCCAGCACCTTTGGCGGAAAGCATGTCACTGACGACTGGACAATTACTTACCAGATCGGTGTCAGTAAAGCGGAAGAGGACGAACCGGACAGCATCGCCGGCGCTGTCTTTGAAGGCACTGACAGCCTGAACGATCTCAGTTTTTCCAGCAGTCGACGACCTGTCGTCAGCGGCCCTGCAGCCTTCTACGACACCGATGGTTTTGAGCTTGCCGAGATTGAGGCTGGCCGGAGCCACACTCAGGATATTCAGCGTCAGGCTCAGCTGGATATCAGCCGGGATTTTCTTCTCGGTGAGAAGTTTGCAACCTTGAAAGCGGGCGCAAAAACCAGCCGCAGGCACAAGTCACAGGACGCAGACGTCTGGGTCTACGAGGACTTCGGTGATGCACCACTCAGTCTCAGTGACTACCGGGGCGCCACACGAGACTATTCACTGGGCCGTTTCGGGCCGGGTATTCATGCCGGAGCCATACGCAACCTCATGGCCGGCCTGAACAGTGACGAGGCCTTTGACGAGGAAGAATCTGCACTGGCTGACTACCGTATCCAGGAAAACATCAGCGCCACCTACCTTATGGGGACAGTGGATATTACTCATCAACTCCACATGATCGCCGGAGTCCGACATGAAAAGACGGAAACAGATCTGGCCGGTAACGCACTCAACAGCGATGACGAACTTATCCGGACCGAGCGTGAAAATGACTATAGCCACACCCTCCCAGCCCTTCTCACACGCTGGGACCTGAACAACAACACTGAGGTCCGGGCTGCCTGGACTCACGCAGTTGTCAGACCAACCTTTGAGCAGATGAGCCCCAATTTTGTTGATGACGGCGCCGAAGCGGAAATGGGCAATCCAGATCTTAAACCTCTGGAATCAGCGAATCTTGATCTCAGCGTCGCACACTATCTGGGCGATGCCAGTGTGTTATCGGCGGCACTTTTTCATAAATCGATCGATCACTTTGTTTACGAAACCGATATTGCCGGCTCTGCAGACTACAGTGATTATGACGAAGTCATTACTTTCCGAAACGGTGACAACGCCAGACTGAGCGGAATTGAACTGGCGATCGCCCACCGCTTCAGCCATCTTCCCGCACCGTTTAATGGTCTGTTGATTAATGCAAATGCGACCTTTACTGAGAGCGATGCAACCATCAGCGGCTACATAGACGGTGAAGTCGCCGAACGTGATATTCCTCTGCCTGATCAATCAGATGTTTCCGGTAACTTCATCGTAGGTTATGAAAACGAACGCTTCTCCATCCGCCTGGCAACTAACTACAAATCAGAGTATCTGGCCGAGGTAAACAGTCTCGAAACCAGCGATGCCGATGTCTGGCAAAGCAGTCAGACCCAGGTCGATTTCAACGCCGCATATCAGGCTGACAAGGATCTGAAGATAACCTTCGGGATCGCAAATCTAACCGACGAATCCTATTACAGCTATCAGAAGACGGGGCGCTACAACGCTCAGTACGAAGACTACGGTCCGACCTACAGCCTCGGCATCCGTTACACCAATTTCTGATCACGACCGGGCCGGCACGACAGCCGGCACGACAGCCGGCCCTGACAAACGCAGGAAACTGAATGAATATCCGATCCATAGCACTGACATTACCGCTCGCCTTGATGGCCAGTGGATGTGCCCAGAATTCAAACGACATTGTCAGTAAAGAACTCCCGCTGAATCCAGTTGCCGCGGGACACGAGGCTGGCTGGGCTGTTGATAACGGCTGGCTGACACTGTCCCCCGATCACGGCCCGGTACTCAATGGCCAGGCTCTCACGACCTCCCTCCGGACTGAGTATGGAGATCTGCGCGGAGAATTTTTCGTCACCTTTGATGGCGCCAGCGACCGCATTGTGCTGATACAACTCCGCCAGCAAAAGGCGTATTACAGCAGTCCGCTGTCATTCGCACCTGAGGGCTTGTGCCTCTACCAACCCGTGAATGAAGGCCTGCAGCTGTTTGTACTCGGTGATGATCATCTCGCCCGCCATTACCTCATCACCCCCGAACACCCGGCTCTGCTGACCGAAATCCGCAGCTTCCCACTTCCGCCTGACGCTGAATACTGCACCACCAGCGACCAGCTGCAGCAGCTCTTCGTCAATGAGGAAACTATGGGGATCTGGAGTTATCCGGCCAATGCAGAGAAACCGTATGAGCGGAGTGCTGTGGCACTCAGCGCACCTTTCGGGAATCTGCCCGGGAAAGCCGGGGGGCTGGCCATTCGCCAGAATCTGCTTGTCGCTACAGGCGCGGGAGAGCCCTGGCTGGCCACTTACGACCTGAGTAGCGGTCTCCCATCCCAGAGCGAAGTATTTTCCCTTCCGGCTGATGTTCAGCCGGAAGGACTGAGCCTGGCGCAGGAATCCGGATCTCCACTGGTAACGGTATACGATGAACACAGTGGGCAGCTTCTCAGTACGATATTGCCCGGGCCAGTGTTCAGCAATCACCCGCCTGCAGTAGAGCAGGTTCCAACTGTCGTGGCGCAGCGCGAAACCGACAGCGTCCGTTCACCCGGCGATGCTGCAGACGACCCTGCGATATGGCTGAACCACCAGATGCCAGAAGCCTCGCGCATCCTCGGAACGGATAAGCAATGGGGCCTGGAAGTGTACAACCTGCAGGGCGAGCGTCTGCAGGCCATCGGTAAGGGCCGCCTGAACAATGTCGATCTGCGTTATGGCGTGAACCTCAAGGGCAACACCGTGGACATCGCAGCCGCCAGCCACAGAGACCTCAAAGCCATCAGCCTGTTTGCCATTGACCCAGCCAGCGGCAGTCTCAGCTGGATCAACGATGTCCCCACGACACTCGATGATGTGTATGGCTTGTGCATGGCGCAACACGAAGATGCAACCTACGTATTTATCAACGACCAGGATGGCCGCTACGAGCAATACCGGATACTTACGGATGGTGAGTACTGGCATGGAAAACTCGTCCGTGCCTTCCGCCTGCCATCTCAACCGGAGGGCTGCGTCGCCAATGATCAGACTGGCGTACTGTTCATGGGCGAGGAGGCTGCTGGTGTCTGGAGAACGACCGTCAGCCCCGACAAGGCTCAGACGCCCGAACTGGTCATACCCGTATCTGAGCATCTGGTCGCCGATGTAGAAGGCCTGGCGCTCTACCAGACTGCCCATGACTCTGTTCTGGTTGTGTCCAGTCAGGGCAACGACAGCTACGCGCTGTTTGAAGGGGATACACCGTACCATTTCCTGGGAAGGTTCCGGGTCGGTATGAACAGTGAGAAACAGCTCGACGGAGCCTCAGAAACCGATGGTCTGGAAGTAACTTCTGCCCGTCTTGGCAGTGACTTCCCAGAGGGTATGCTGGTCGTTCAGGATGGGCGCAACCGTATGCCCACCAGCAATCAGAACTTCAAACTGATCAGTTGGAGTGACATCCGCACCGCCCTGTCACTTACCAGTGACTGACTTCCGTCCCTGACAATCACATCCGGCACGCTGGTTTAAGCGCCAGCGTCGCCACTCACCACTGAGCCCGTCGTAAGTGTTCAGCCAACCCGTCTGGGAAGTGCCAAAGCCGGTAAGAAGCCGCAGAGTCTCAACCGCCTGAGTGCTCCCGATCAGTCCCGTGATGGGTGACAGAATGCCGCTCTCGGCACAGGAAAGCGCTTCATCACTGAGCGCGGGATAGAGGCAGCGGTAACAGGGACTGCCCGGCACGCGGGGATCAAACACGGCCACCTGTCCCGAAAACGCGATCGCAGCCCCCGAAACCCAGGGGATGTCATGATCCAGACAATGGTCATTGATGGCATAGCGGACAGCAGCGTTGTCACTGCAATCCACAATCAGGCTCACATCAGCGGCAGTCGCCTTTAACCAGGCAGCATCAGCCCGGGCCTGAATGGCCTCAACTGAGACCGCAGCGTTCATCTCAGCAATACGGGCAGCGGCAGATGCTACCTTGCTCTGCCCTACCGTGGTCTGGTCATGCGCAATCTGCCGCTGAAGGTTGGATACCTCGACCACATCGTTATCAACCAGGGTTAAGCGCCCGACACCTGAAGTCGCCAGATACAGCGCAACCGGGGAGCCAAGACCACCCAGACCAACAATCAGTACGTGCGCTCCGGCAATGGATTCCTGCCCTTCTACATCTAACTGCGGCAGCAGAATATGGCGGCTATAACGCAACAATTCATCGTTGTTCACGGGTTACTCCTTACCGTCGTCGCTCTGCCATTTCCCACCACTGATCCTTGGGTTTCCACCCAGGTCCCGGCGGTTTTCTACTTCAAGGAAACCACGCATCCGTAAGTATTCACACACCTGCTCAGCCTGATCATATCCGTGCTCCAGCAATAACCAGCCGCCCGGCTCGAGATAATCCGGGGCCTGCTCAATGATCAGTTTCAGGTCCGCAAGGCCATGATCAGACGCCACGAGTGCAGACTCGGGCTCGAAGCGCACATCACCTTCACTCAGGTGCTTATCCTGCGGATCTATGTACGGAGGGTTGGAGACGATCAGGTCAAAGGTGCCCGCCACAGGCTCAAACCAACTCCCCTGCAGCACATTAAGGTCAAGCCCAAAATTGCTGGCATTGGTTCCGGCAAGGCGGGCTGCCTCCCGGTTCAGCTCGACCGCGCTGAGCGACCAACGGGGTCGCTCGGAAGCCAGAGCCAACGCAATGGCACCCGTCCCGGTCCCCAGGTCGAGTGCACGTGATCGCGCAGGAAGATCCAGTTCCAGCGCCCACTCAATCAGGGTTTCTGTATCAGCGCGGGGAATCAAAGTAGAAGGCGACACGGCGAGAGGCAATGACCAGAACTCTCTGACACCCGTGATATAAGCGATGGGCTCACCCGTTCTGCGGCGTTCCAGAAGAACCGTGAGTTCATCCAGCTGCGAAGCGCTCAGTTCGCGGTCTGGCCAGGTATACAACCAGGCGCGGTTTACCTGCAGTACAAAACGGATCAGTAACTCGGCGTCCAGTGCCGCCGACTCGCTGTCAGCCAGCACCAGACGGGCATCCGTCAGCCACTGAGCGATGGACTGGCTCACTGACCCGCCATTTCCGCCAGGAGGTTAGCCTGGTGTTCGCGGATCAGCGGCTCGATGACCGGAGACAAGTCGCCCTGAACAATCTCTTCCAGTTTATAGAGCGTCAGATTGATACGATGATCTGTCACCCGCCCCTGAGGATAGTTATAGGTGCGGATGCGCTCAGAGCGGTCGCCTGAGCCCACCAGACTTTTACGAGTGGCTGCCTGTTCCGCCTGTGCAGCGCTGCGCTGTGCGTCGCGCAGGCGGGTCGCCAGCATCGCCATCGCTTTGGCCCGGTTTTTATGTTGCGAACGCTCATCCTGACATTCAACCACCAGACCGGTGGGCAGGTGCGTAATCCTGATCGCAGAGTCGGTTTTATTCACATGCTGACCACCGGCGCCCGACGCCCGGAAGGTATCTACCCGGAGATCGTTTTTGTTGATGTCGATTTCATCTTCACTTTCGACTTCGGGCATCACAGCTACCGTACAGGCAGATGTATGAATACGCCCCTGACTTTCGGTTTCAGGGACACGCTGAACCCGGTGCGCCCCCGATTCAAATTTCAGCCGGGAGTACACATCCGCACCACTGATACGAACGATCACTTCCTTGAAGCCGCCGTGCTCACCTTCGTTGCAGCTGAGCATCTCGGTGCGCCAGCTCTGAGTTTCAGCGAAGCGGGTATACATACGGTAAAGGTCACCGGAGAAAATGGCGGCCTCATCACCGCCGGTACCTGCACGGATTTCAACAATCACGTTACGGCCGTCATCCGGGTCTTTGGGAAGCAGCAGAATCTCAATCGCCTGCTCCAGCAGAGCGATATTTTCTTTGCTGCTCTGTAGCTCTTCCTCGCCCATCGCGCGCATGTCCGGGTCACTGTCTGCGGCCAGAAGCTCTGCCTCTTCCCGGTCTGACAACGCCTGCTCGTAGCGGGAAAAAGTCTCTGCAACTTCCTCCAGCTCGCTGTACTCCTTCGACAGTGCGCGGAATTTATCCTGATCACCAATAACGCCAGGATCAGACAGCAGGTGGCCTACCTCTTCGTGACGGTCACGCAGGCTTTCTAGCTTTTGCAGGATGGAAGGTTTCATTCTGAGCGATTATCCAGATCAAACAGTTCACGGCTCCAGTCGAGGACTTCCAGGCGTCCCTCTGAGCCGGCACGGCGAAGCGCCGTCATGGGTTTGTGCAGTACTTTATTGCTGAAGGTATGGGCGAAAGTCCTCAGTACCTTTTCAGGGTCTGTGCCGTTCTGAAGCTGCTTCAGAGCCTTTTCCAGCTGATCTTCGCGCAGTGTATCCACATGCTGGCGGATATCTGTCAGGGTGTTTACCGCATCCAGAGCGCGCAGCTCGCGCATAAAGTGGTCCACGCCAGCCGAAATCAGCTCTTCTGCCTGTCTGGCAGCATCTTCGCGGGAGCGCACGTTTTCTTCGATGATATCGCGCAGATCATCCACCGTATAAAGGTACACGTCTGATAACTCCCCGACTTCTTCTTCAATATCCCGGGGGACGGCGATATCCACCATGAACATAGGTTTGTGACGACGCTTCTTCAGCGCCTTTTCGACCATGCCCTTACCAAGAATTGGCAGCGGACTGGCGGTTGAAGAAATCACAATATCGGCATCGGGCAGCGCCAGCGGAATATCCTCCAGCAGAACCGCTTCGGCATGAAACTCCTGCGCAAGATGCTGAGCACGCGCCAGAGTGCGGTTAGCAAGCGTCATATGACGGACCCCAGCCTGCTGCAGGTGCCTTGCCACCAGTTCAATGGTCTCACCCGCACCAATCAGCAACGCGCGGCTGTTTTTCATATCGGCAAAAATATGCTGTGCCATACGCACGGCGGCAAAAGCCACAGAGACGGGATTCTGACCGATAGCGGTATCTGTTCTGACGCGCTTGGCAATGGAGAAAGTCTGGCGGAAAAGACGCCCGAGTTCGGATCCGACCGTGCCGGCTTCCTGAGCGACTGCGAACGCAGATTTCATCTGCCCCAAGATCTGCGGTTCACCAAGCACCAGTGAATCCAGACCACTGGCCACGCGCATGGTGTGAGCGACCGCGTCAGATTCTTCTAACGCGTACAGTGATGCATCGAGGTCAGCAGACCCGATTTCCCGGTTGTGTACCAGCCAGTCAGCGACCAGAGACGGTCCACGGTCATCGCCGGTACAGTAGATTTCGGTCCGGTTACAGGTAGAAAGAACAACCACCTCAGAAACACTGTCGAGTTCCTGCAGACGCTGGAGAACCAAAGGCATGCCCGCAGGGTCGAACGCTACGCGCTCGCGCACCGCCACCGGAGCAGTCTTATGATTGATACCCAGAGCCCAAATAGTCATTCTGCCGGACGGAACTCCCCGTGAAAAAGCCGCGATTATAAACATCCGGGCGATTTTTTTCGCGTGAAATCTTCCAGCTAATCCCTTGTCTGACCCGGAGAACACCATTATCGACCACAGAAATGAGACTGCAAAGACACTCTTTCGGACGATTTCTGAGGAAATACCCTGAAAATCTGGGGTTTTTACTGCTTCTGCGTTGCCCGCGGGACATTTACACCGTTAAATAACACCATCAGATCCGCAGAGCATCGCGAATCAGGAACAAGGACCACAGGTTTTACACCCGTCATGCGAACACTATTTACCTACCGCAGCCGCGTAGCCATCGCCCTGTTGATGTCAGCAGTCACAATGTCAGGATGCAGTACCCTGGGAGGCAGTAAAGCTGCGGAAGAAACCGCCCCCGAACGCCCTCCTGTCGTCACTGAATACCGCTCCATTCCTGCCCCGACGATGTATTCGCTGCTTGTTGCTGAACTGGCCGGTCAGCGTCAACGCTACGACATTTCACTGTTTCACTACATGGACCAGGCCCGCAAAACGCGCGATCCGAACGTGGCAGAACGCGCCTTACGTATCGCCCAGTTTGTCGGTGCGAGCAAATTCGCCGCGGAAGCCAGTGCCATCTGGCTGGAAGTAGATCCTGACGATCCCGGAGCCGTCCAGGCCGCAGCTCAGGTTGCCCTCACCCAGCACACATTTGAAGACAGCCTGACCCTCTACACCCGGTTTTATGAGATGACCGGCGTTGCTCAGTTTGATTTTTTTGCCGTTGCCCTGACCACTCAGAGCCCTGACGATCAGTCTGCCGCGCTGGAACAACTGACCGCACTCTCCTCCGACTATCCGGAAGAAGGCAACCTGTACTACGCCCGGGCACTTCTTGAGCAGTCCCTGGACCAGCCCGACGAAGCCATCAGACACATCAATAAAGCACTGAGACTGGCACCCGGACTTCTGCCTGCCGCCATTCTGAAAGCAAGAATCCTGGCGGCCACCGACCGTCTGCCGAAGGCCATCGACTGGCTGGAGGACGTCCTGGATGATCATCCGGATAACAAACAGATTGCACTGCTGCGCGCCAAAATGCTGCTGCAGGCGGAACGGATGGAAGATGCCCGCGATGCCTTCGCTCTCATTAATCACCGGTTCCCGGAAGATCCACAGATTATGCTGTCGCTGGCTCTGCTGGATTCTGAGCTTGGTTACTACGAAAGCGCCCGCGAAATACTTCGCAACCTGATCGGGATGGGCGCGCACGAAAACGAAAGCCATTATTACCTGGCCAAAATTGCAGCCGATCAGGGCGACAACGACCTGGCACTGCTGCATTACAGGCAGATAGGTGAAAGCCGCGAATTTCTTCCCGGACAACTGGCAGCGTCCCGTCTGTTGCGCGATGAACAGGGCACCGACGCTGCGCTCGCCTATCTCGAAGAGCGGGTAGCGCAGTACCCCCAGTACGAAGCCGACATGCTGCGTCTGAGCACCGATTTACTGATACACGACAAACGTTACGAGGAAGCAACTGATGCCCTCAACCGGGCACTGGATCAGGCCCCGGACGATGTCAGCCTGCTGTATACCCGCGCCATGTTATCTGAGCGTATGGGAGACCTGCAGGGGCTAGAAGACGATCTGAGAAAGCTGCTGAGTATCGAACCAGACCATCCCGAAGCGCTCAATGCACTCGGCTACAGCCTGGCGAACCGCACCGAGCGCTTTGCAGAAGCAGAACCCCTGATTGAAAAAGCCTTGTCACTGCAGCCGGAAAACCCAGCCATCATTGACAGTCTCGGCTGGCTTTACTTCCGTGAAGGCAAGATAAACGAGGCTGGTCCACTACTGATGGATGCCTGGAGCAAAATGCAGGACCACGAAATCGCCGCACATCTGGGTGAATGGTACTGGGTTACCGGCGCTGAAGATCAGGCCCGGGATGTCTGGAAGCAAGGGCTGGAGCTGACACCCGACAGCGAAGTGATTATGGACACCCTGCAACGCCATGGCCTGACGCCAGCGGAGCTCTGATTCATGACCAGACCACTGAAAACCCTGACGCTGATCAGCGTCGTTCTTCTGTTATCGGCCTGCGCAGCCTTCCGTCCACAAGGCGGGCAGGAACACCTCCAGGATCGCCTGTCAGAACTGGAGCATTGGCAGGTCCGTGGCAAGATGTCAGTGCGGACTCCCGACGACGGCGCTACTGGTTACCTTGACTGGCAACAGCAACAACGCGAGTTTGATATCTACATTGCCGGCCCATTAGGGCAAGGGGCCACCCGACTGAGCGGCGACGGTCATTCTGCCGAGCTGACCCTCCCGGGCTGGGACGAGCCCCGCAGTGCAGAATCGCCCGAAGAGCTCATGCTGCTTTATATGGGCTGGAACTTCCCGGTCTCAGACATCCGTTACTGGGTCAAAGGCCAGCCCAGCCCGCGTGGCGACGCCGTGACAACCTATGATGAGTCGGGTCTGCTCAGCAGCATGGAACAGTATGGCTGGGAGATCCGCTACAGTCGCTACTCGCAGCAGAATGGCTTCTGGGTGCCGGGTCTGGTGAAAGTCAGCGGCTACGACTTCCGTTTTACCTTCTCGATCCGTGAATGGACCCTCTATGACTGACTCCCCTGCCGACAACACGTGGCTGACGTTGCCAGCACCGGCCAAACTCAATCTGTTTCTGCATATCACCAGGCGCAGGGCCGACGGCTATCACAACCTGCAGACCTTGTTTCAGTTCGTGGATTATGGCGACGAACTCGCATTCCGGGTCCGGACAGATAATGAACTGTCCCTGACCCCCGAAATTGAAGGCGTCGCAGCGGAAGACAATCTGATTATCCGTGCGGCCCGCCTGCTGCAGAAGACGTCTGACTCGCCTCTGGGGGCCGACATCCGGCTGACCAAAATTCTGCCGATGGGCGGTGGTCTCGGCGGCGGAAGCTCAGACGCAGCGACGACGCTTCTCGCGCTCAATCATCTATGGAAGCTCGGCCTGAGCCTCGACGAACTGGCAGAGCTAGGGCTGAGTCTTGGTGCGGACGTTCCGGTCTTTGTCCGCGGGCAGGCGGCCTTCGCCGAGGGCGTTGGCGAACAATTAACCCCTGTGCCGGAACTCGACGAACCCTGGTACCTGATAGTGTGTCCGCAAGTGCATGTTAATACAGGAAAAATTTTTCAGCATGAGGGGTTGACCCGGGATACGGACCCAATTAATATTCGCACCGCGTTGAGGCAAGGGGGCAGAAATGACTGCCAGCAAGTTGTCACAATGCTTTACCCAGAAGTTGGTAACGCATTGAATTTGCTAAATAAATTTTCCTTTGCTAAGATGACGGGCACTGGAGCTTGCATATTTTCAAGCTTCGGTTCTGAGAAAGAAGCCCTCCGGGTTTCTGACCAGTTACCGGCTGAATATGTGGCCTTCGTCGCGAAAGGTTCTAACCTTTCAATGACTCATAAGGTATTATTCAGACCGTCTTGATGCTGGGGTGTCGCCAAGCGGTAAGGCAACGGGTTTTGATCCCGTCATGCGCAGGTTCGAATCCTGCCACCTCAGCCAACTTTCTGTTTCCTTCCATTATTGAATTGCAACATCAAGGGGCAGCCTGTGTCTAAATTGATGGTATTTACCGGTAACGCTAACCCGGAACTGGCGAAACTCGTCGTTGAACGTCTGGACATCCCCCTCGGTGAAGCCACCGTCGGCAAATTCAGTGATGGCGAAATTACGGTTGAGATCAATGAGAACGTCCGTGGTAAGGACGTATTTATCATTCAGCCGACCTGCGCACCGACCAACGACAACCTGATGGAAATTCTCCTGATGGCTGACGGTCTGCGTCGCGCCTCTGCTCACCGCATTACTGCGGTCGTCCCTTATTTTGGTTATGCCCGTCAGGACCGCCGTCCACGCAGTGCCCGTGTGCCTATTTCTGCACGCGCCGTTGCAGACATGATGTCCGGCGCTGGCATTGACCGTGTTCTGACTGTTGACCTGCACGCCGACCAGATTCAGGGCTTCTTCGATATCCCGGTGGATAACGTTTACGGCTCCCCTATTCTGCTCGACGACATTGAGCGTCAGGCGTTCGAAGATCTGATCGTTGTATCCCCGGACATCGGCGGTGTTGTCCGCGCCCGTGCAATCGCTAAGCAGCTTGATGTTGATCTGGCAATCATCGACAAACGTCGTCCAAAAGCGAACGTGTCTGAAGTCATGCACATCATCGGCGACGTCAGTGGACGTACCTGTGTACTGGTTGACGATATGGTCGATACGGCAGGCACCCTGTGCCAGGCGGCCAAAGCGCTGAAAGAGTTCGGTGCGAAAAAGGTTGTCGCCTACTGTACACATCCTGTACTATCCGGCCCCGCGATTGAGCGCCTGGCTAATGCAGAGCTCGATGAGCTGGTAGTGACTGACACTATCCCTCTGTCTGAAGCCGCAAAAGCAACGGGCACCATCCGTCAGCTGACCATCGCTGGTCTTCTGGCTGAGTCGATCCGTCGCGTCAATAACGAAGAATCCATCAGCGCGATGTTCCGCTAAGGCACATCGTCTGGTCACGGTCTGACGGAAATCGTCAGATCACCAATGACCGCCGGGGTTGGTCGCAAACTCCGGCGGTTTTTATATTTGAAAATGAGGAAGACACAATGTCTCAAGATTTTACTCTGTCTGCTGTAGCACGTTCTGACGAGGGGAAAGGTGCGAGCCGCCGCCTGCGTCGTGAAAATGGTGTTCCTGCAGTTGTTTACGGTGGTAAAGCTGGCGGTAACGACCGTAAGCCTGTTTCCATCACTCTGAAAGCCAACGAGCTGAACAAAGCTCTGGAAAACGAAGCCTTCTACAGCTCCGTGATCAACCTGAGCATCGATGGCAAAGAAGAACAGGTCATCCTGAAAGATCTTCAGCGTCACCCTGCAAAAGCTCTGATCTGGCACGCTGACTTCCTGCGTGTTAACAAAAACACCAAGATCAAAGCACACGTTCCACTGCACTTCCTGAACGAAGACAGCTGCAAGGGCGTTAAGATCGGTGGTGGTAAGATCATGCACCAGCTGACCAGCCTGGACATCATCTGTACTGCTGGCGATCTGCCAGAGTTCATCGAAATCGATATGGCTGACGTTGAAGTTGGCGGTGTAGTACACCTGTCTGACCTGAAACTGCCTAAAGGTGTTGAATCACTGGCTCTGTCACACGGCCCAGAGCACGACACCTCTGTAGTAAGCGTAATCGCTCCTAAAGGTGGCGACGCTGAAGAAGAAGCAGCAGAAGAAGACGCTGGCGAATAATCGCTACGTGTCGGAAAAAGCGGGGCTGGTCCCCGCTTTTTTATTGTCTGTAATAAGTAGATTTTTCTGTTCAGGATATCTGTATGGCTGATTCCATCCGACTGATTGTCGGCCTCGGAAACCCGGGTGCCGAATACGAACAGACCCGCCACAATGCGGGTGCCTGGGTGATCGAACGTCTTGCCCGACTGGAAGGCATCACACTCGCCCCTGATAAAAAATTTTCAGGCCTTGCCGGCAAGGGCCGGATCGGCGGACAGGAATGTTACCTGCTTCTTCCGACCACGTTTATGAACCGGAGCGGTCAGGCGGTCTCAGCCCTGGCGAACTTCTATAAGATCCTCCCCTCTGAAATTCTGGTTGTTCACGACGAACTTGATCTGCCTCCCGGCGTTGCCAGATTTAAGACCGGCGGAGGACACGGCGGCCAGAATGGCCTGCGGGATATCATCTCCCGCCTCGGTAACAATAACGGTTTTCACCGCCTGCGG
>Ga0163111_10000832_pt1 | contig 18625 bp, 12 predicted proteins | sample CRUFie1St18metaG_FD_109645 | JGI IMG/M metagenome (GOLD analysis project Ga0163111, IMG submission 109645) | Marine microbial communities from the Costa Rica Dome - CRUD Field 142mm St18 metaG | ecosystem: Environmental > Aquatic > Marine > Oceanic > Photic zone | place: Costa Rica: the Eastern... | reverse complement strand
TTAAAGGTGCTAGTAGCGATCAAGATATAATTTTTCAAGGCGTAGATGGTGGAAGTGCTATCACAGCCCTCACCCTTGATATGTCAGCTGCGGGTAAAGCTGTATTTAATAAAGGTGCCACATTTGCTAGTACTACAGTACATTATGGTAATGGTTCAGCTGCTCTAGATTGGGGAGATACTAGTACAGTTGGACAATTAAGTTTTAATGGTAATAATGCTATATTACGAGTCACAAATCCAGGTGATTTTTTATTCCAAGGTAATGATGGTAGTTCAAATTTTACAGCCCTTCAACTTGATACATCAGATGCAGGTACAGCTATATTTAATCACGACATCAAACTACCTGATGCAGGTCAAGCTATTTTTGGAGCAGACACAGATTTATCTATACAACATAACGGAAGTAATGGTTTTGCTATAAACAACACAGGAGACTTCTACCTACGCAATGACAATATTTCTTACATCACTAATGTAGCCACTTCAAAAAACTCGGCAGCTTTTGACCCAGATGGGGCAGTAAGTCTTTATTACAACAACAATCTAGTATTTAACACCGAGTCAGGAGCAGCAAGAATATCTTCTCATGGTACTGGTGGTACTTTAAATCTATTCTCAGATTCTGGTACCAATGAAGGACAATTCAATATTACATATCTTACAGATGGTTCTAGCGATGCTCATTCAGTAGCAGAAATCAGAATGCAACAAGGTTCTGGTGATGGGTCAGCAAGAAAAGGAGAGATGCTTTTTAGAGTTTCAGATAATGGTGGTCCAGCAACTGCTATGACTATTGCAAATAATGGTATAATTAGTACAGCAGGTAACTTAAATGTTAAGGGCTCTGTTACTCACCCTTTAAGTCAATTGGTTGTTAATAATGGTTCAGGTGATGGTGGAATAAGTATTTACTCTGGAAGTACTAGTACTAGTAGATTGATGTTTGCTGATGCAGCTAGTGGTGGTGGTCAATATGATGGATTTTTAGCTTACGACCATACAAATCAAAGACTGTTTATTGGTACTGCTGGAAGTGGTGCTTCAGATGTAACTATTAATTCAGCTGGTCATGTAGCATTAGAAGCAACAGCCAGATTATACTTAGATGGTTTAAGTGATACCTATATATCTGAATACTCAGCGAACGAATTTGAAATTGTCACAGGTGGTGGTAGAAGATTTGCTTTAAGTGGTGGTAATACATTTATTTCTGGTTCATTAACACAAAATCATAATTTCTCAGACGAAAGATTAAAAGAAAATATTGTAGTAATACCGAATGCACTTGAAAAAGTAAGTAGCTTGAGAGGTGTAACCTTTACAAGAAAAAGTGACGGAAGCGTAGGAACAGGATTGATAGCACAAGAACTAGATAGAGTTTTACCTGAAGCTGTTTATGAAACTAAAGCAATAGAATCTTTAGACGATCCTGATGCAGAAGAATACAAAAGTATTAGGTATGAAACAACTGTAGGACTTCTAGTAGAAGCAATAAAAGAACTAGAAGCAAGAATAAAGACATTAGAAGGATAATATGACAACACAAGCAAGAGAGTTAGCAAAATTAGTTACTAACGCTGGAGATGTAAATCTCGGTGATGATATTTCTTTAGCATCAGATGGTGCTATACTTAATTTTGGTGCTGACAATGATGTTACACTAACTCATGTTGCTGATACAGGTTTATTATTAAATTCTTCAAGACAAATACAATTTGGAGACTCAGGTACACATATAAGACAGAGTGCTGACGGAGTTCTTCAATTAACCTCAGATACAGAAGTCGAGATCAATGCTACGACAGTAGACATCAATGCTAATGTTGACATTTCAGGAAACTTAGTACTAGGTGGTAATATTACCATTGGTGACGCAGACTCAGACGATATATCTTTTGGTGGTGAATTAACTTCACATATTGTACCAAACGCTGACGATACATACGATTTAGGTTCTTCAACTAAACAATGGAGAAACTTATATGTTGACGGATCAGCTTATATAGACACAATAGATGGTACAGACGAAACAACTATTACAAATACAGACACAGGTTCATCTGCAGGTCCTATCGTAAGTTTATATAGAAACAGTTCTTCTGCAGCAGATGCTGACTACTTAGGTCAATTCAAATTTCAAGGTGAAAACGATAATGATCAACAAGTCAACTACGCTAAGATTACAGGTAAAATATTAGATGCCTCAGACGGTAGTGAAGACGGTATTTTAGAATTTGCACATATTAAAGCAGGTAGTCAAACTATAACAGGTAGATGGCGTTCTGATAGTCTTCAATTACTTAATGGTACAAGCTTAGTAGTTGCTGGATTAACTTACCCAACTTCTGACGGATCGAATGGTCAATTCTTAAAAACAGATGGTTCAGGTACATTGTCTTTTGCTACTGTTTCTACATCTGTAGCATTAGATGATATAGCAACAGGAGATGCTGCATCTACATTAGCAACTTCATCAGGAGCTATCACATTAGACACACCTTCGAGTATAACTCTTGATTCAGATAGTGGAGTAATTGACTTTGACGATGGTGGTACAAATATAGGTCGTTTTGAAAATGCTAGTAGTGATTTCAAAATGGAAGCTAGAGTTCAAGACAAAGATATTGTTTTTGTAGGTAACGATGGTGGTACTGGAGTTGAAATGTTAAAACTTGATGCATCAGATGCTGGTACAGCTATATTTAATCATGATATAAACCTAAAAGATAATGCAGTAATAGATTTAGGTGATGCTACAGAAGACTTTCAAATATATCATATTGGAGGTTCAATCAATGTTATTCGTGGTAACGCTGGTTTAGTTCTTCAATCAGATGATACTTCATACGGAATACAAATGGGCTCCCATAGTGGGGGTGAGACAATGTTCAAAGCGCTTAAGAACGGTGGCGTTACTCTTTACAACGATAATGAAGAAAAACTGGGAACAAATGATAAAGGTATAGTAGTAGCTAGTACTGGTTCTAAAGATGTAACTATAGGTATGAGTAATGGTGACATGGACTGGCATCTAGGAATAGATGACTCAGCCGGTGATCATTTTAAAATAGGTAAACACACGGGAATGGGTAATAATACTGTATATTCAGTAACACCAGGTTATAAACATGAATGGCAGGGAGTACATCAAGGAGACTCAACTGGACACTTTAGATTTAGTAATTCGGATCTCGGAGATGCCACAAATGCAAACTGTTCTTTAGCAGTTATAAATGGTGGTACATTCTTACAAGTTATGGCTTGGGCTACACTTGGTGCTCGAATAGGAACAAGAACAGGTGGTTGGAACTCAACAGGTTCACAAGGTACATACTTAGTAGCAGCTGATGCTACAAATATTATATGTACATCTGGTGGTTCACCAACACTAGCTAACGGAACAGCCATTAGTTCAGATCAAAGACTGAAAAAAGATATAACAGATATAGGTGATGGTCAGTTAGCTAAAATTAATGCATTGAAACCGAGAACCTTTAAATGGAAAGACACTAGAAAAACGGGAACCCAAGAAGGATTCATAGCACAAGAAGTTGAAAGTGTGATGCCTGAAGCAGTTGAAGAAAGAGAAGTAGCACCAGATCCAGATGATACAACAAGAGATTTTGGTAATGACATAAAAGTATTAAAACATGAAGTTATTAATGCTAGACTTATAAAAGCAGTCCAAGAACTTTCAGCAGAACTCGATGCTGCGAAAGCTAGAATAACAACATTAGAAGGATAATATGACAACAAGAAATAGAGAACTAGCGAGTATCATAGATGATTCAGGTAATATTACTACAGGTGGTAATTTATCTGTAACAGGTAATCTTACTCAATCAAGTTCAACGACAACAACATATTCTGATGGTTTATTAGAACTGAATACTGGTGCTGGATCAAATTCAAATGATCTTGGACTTGTTATGGAAAGAGGTTCTACAGGCGATAACGCTATCTTTCTATGGGACGAATCGAATGACGGATTCGCTGTTGGTACGACAACAGCTACAGGTTCAGCTACAGGTAATATTTCTTTCTCAGCAGCTCCTTTTACAGCGTCTACTGTCACAGGTACGATTCTAAATGGGTCAACTTCTGTAAGAACACCTTTAATAGAATATACAGACGGAGATGATGCTCTAACAATAGCTGACGGTGGTTTAGTAACTACATCAACTCACTTCTCTATTGGTGGGTCAAATAACGAATTAAGATTTTACGAAGGATCAAACTATGTAGGATTCGAAGCACCAGCTTTGAGTGCAGATCAGATTTGGGTTCTTCCAGCAGCTGATGGTTCATCAGGTCAATTATTAAAAACAGATGGTAGTGGTAATCTATCATTTACAGACGATTTAACATTAGCTAGTGCTAGTGTAAACAATTTCTCAGGTGATGGTTCTACTACAGGATTTACTTTAAGTTCAACACCTGTTACAGAAAATACAACAATGGCATACATCAATGGTGTATATCAGTTTAAAAATACATACTCAGTCTCAGGTACGACATTTACTTTTGATGCAGCACCAGCTAATGGAGCTAGTATTGAGATTATAGTATGGTCAACAGTAGCTGTCAATGTACCAGCTGACAGTTCAGTAACATCAGCTAAACTATCTGGTGATTTAACACTACCAGGTCACTTAACTTTAGCAGCATCTAAAGAAATTAGAAATGCTTCTGGAGATTTAACAATAGATGTAGTAGGAGACCTCATACTAGATACTGATGGTGCTAGTATATTACTAAAAGATGGTGGAACTCAGTTTGGAGAGTTTGAAAATTCATCTAACGATTTAAGAATTAAAAGCGTTCAACAAGACAAAGATATTATATTTAGAGGTAACGATGGTGGATCTTACCTCAATGCCCTTCAACTTGATATGTCAGATGCTGGTACAGCTATATTTAATCACGACATAGTGTTACCAGCTGCCGGTAGATTATATCTTGATGGTGGAACTGATACTTATATCTATCAATCTTCTGATAACAATTTTAAATTCATAGCAGGAACTACAGATATTCTTTCTTTAGGTTCAAATGGGATTGTATTTAACGAAGATAGTGAAGATAGAGATTTCAGAGTTGAATCAAACACTATTACACACGCATTATTTGTTGATGGTGCATTAGGTAATGTAGGCATAGGAGCAACTCCAAAAGTAACAGAAGCCGGTTGGACTAATTTAAGTGTTGGTGGTCAAGGAGCATTAATTAATTCTACAAGTGCTAATGCAGGTGGTAGAACACAATTATCTAATAATGTCTATGTAGATGAGTCTGGGAATTATAGTTATATATCAACTGATGAAGCATCTTTATATAAACAAATAGACGGAATCCACTCTTGGCATAGTGCAGCTAGTGGTTCGGCAGATGCTCATATAACAATGTCAGAAAAAATGCGTATTAGAGCCAGTGGAGGTGTAGGTATTGGTACTGATGGTTATGACAGTCAAATATTAGCAGTAAATGCTGGTAGTGGAGATACAGTTCTTTATGGAGAAAGTACTGATGCAAATTGTTTTGCTTCTTTCCGTGATAACTCAAGTACAGCAAATATACAATTTGGTGCTATTGGTAATAATCATGTACTTAGAAGCGATTCGACAGAAAAAATGCGTGTTGATTCTAATGGAAATGTAGGCATAGGAACTGATAGTCCAGCTGATAAATTAGATATTATGGGTGGTGGCTATGACCAAATAAGAATAGGTAGTAATAAAACGGATAACAACAATAAACAAGCCGGTATAGTTTCTACAATGTATACAAACAATAGCGTAAGTATCTTCCAAGGGTTTTTCCAAAATGGTAGTAATGCAATATATTGGGGTTCAGCAGATGGAGCACATAGAGGAGTACAAGATCATTATTTCATGGTAAATAGTAATTATAATGCTACTTCAAGTCATGTAATAGCTATGCGTATTACTAGTAATGCGGCAATTACCATGGCTGCAGGTCTTACTGTTGGTGGCTCTTTATCAAAAGCATCAGGTTCATTTAAAATTGATCACCCATTAGAAGCTAAAAAAGATACTCATCATCTTGTTCATTCATTTGTTGAAGGACCACAAGCTGATTTAATCTATAGAGGTAAAGTAGATTTATCTAGTGGTGCTGCAACAGTAAATATTGATACAGCTTCAGGTATGACTGATGGTACCTTTGTAGCTTTAAATACAAATGTACAATGTTTCACATCAAACGAATCAGATTGGGATGCTGTAAAGGGTAGTGTTTCAGGTAATATATTAACTATTAGTTGTGAAAATGGATCATCAACAGCAACAGTATCGTGGATGGTGGTTGGTGAAAGACAAGACCAACACATGAAAGATACTTCTTGGACTGATGCTGACGGTAAAGTGATAGTAGAACCTCTTAAAGAAGAATAGAAGGATAATATGGATATTGAAATGTCTCACTTAATTTGGAATGTTATATTAACATTAGTTATCATGCCTCTCGCCTGGTGGGTGAGAAGTACACATGATGAAATACGAAGACAAGATATACTTCTCAATAAAACAAGAGAAGAAATAGCTCGAGATTATGTATCAAAACGAGAATTAGCAGAAGATATGAACAGAATATTAGATGCTATTGAAAAACTCAACGACAAATTAGATCGAATACAAGAAGCAGCTGCCAAAGAATTCAGACTTTAAACTTTCTATTTGATATAAATAGTAGTTAACAGAGGAATTTTTATATGGCCATACCTAATAGTAAAGCGACACTTATTTCATATTGTAAAAGACAACTTGGAGCTCCAGTTGTAGAAATTAATGTTGATGCTGATCAAGCTGATGACATTATGGACGATGCTATTCAATTTTATAATGAATATCACTATGATGGATCGATAAGAACATATCTTAAACATCAAATAACACAAACTGAAATAGACAATCAGAAAACAAACTCAAATGTAACTTCATCAACTAGTGGTGGATCAGATAGTGGTGCTACCACATGGTTAGAGGGTAATAATTATATTGAATTACCTGAATCTATTTTATCAGTCATAAAAGTATTTAACTTTAATGATAAATCAACAAATAATATGTTTGATTTAAGATATCAGTTAAGACTTAATGACATATATGATCTAACATCTACATCTATTCTGTACTATGAAATGGTACAACAACATTTAGGTATGTTAGATGATATATTAGTAGGTGCACCTTTCATGAGACATAGTAAACATGGAAATAGACTTTACATTGACATGGATTGGACAAATAATATAGCAGCTGGTGAATACATTCTTATAGAATGTCATAGAGCTCAAGATCCCACAACATATACAGATATCTATAATGATGTTTGGTTGAAAAAGTATGCTACAGCAAAACTTAAAATGCAATGGGGTATAAACTTAACAAAATTTGAAGGAATTCAGTTACCTGGTGGTGTGACTCTTAATGGTAGACAATTAGTAGATGATGCTAGAGAAGAAATAACTAAATTAGAAGAGGAACTAAGACTAGGATATGAATTACCTGTAATGGATATGATAGGGTAAGACATGGCAATAACAAAACCAAGTAGAAGTATGTTATCTACTGGAATCTCAGATTCTAGTGATGCAACTTTCTTAACAGCAGACAGTTCAGAAAACGCTACATTCGCAGGTAATCTAACAGTATCAGGTAACTTAACTGTAACAGGTACAACAACTCAAGTTGATACAGTTACTATGAATGCACAGAACGCTGTGTTATTCGAAGGTGCTACAGCAGACGCTCACGAAACAACACTAACAACAGTCGATCCAACAGGTGATCGAACAATCAGTTTACCAAATGTATCAGGTACATTACCTGTATTAGCTGTAGCCTCCGCGACAGCGATTACATCAACTCCTACCGAACTTAATGTTATGGACGGTGGTACTAGTGCTACTTCAATAACAATTGCAGACGCTGATAGGTTTGTACTAAATGATAATGGAACAATGCTTCAAGTAGCGGCCTCAGCTGTAAAAAGTTATATTGGTTCTTTTGATGCTGACGCGGCTCAAGTGTTTAATGAAAGTGGTGCTGCAGTAGACTTTAGGATAGAAGGAGATAGTGAACAAAATCTATTTTTTGTAGATGGTAGTGCAGATAAGATTGGAATAGGAACTAGTAGTCCTTCTACTCTATTACATTTAGGTGGTACTGCACCCGGTGACAGTATTATACGACAAGACAGTACTTCTTCTGGAACAAACTGGGAAATTGGAGAAAGAGCAGCAGGTAAGTGGTCAATCTTTGAAGATGATAACGATAGTATTGTAGCTACATTTACATCAACAGGAAATTTAGCTATAAATGGTGCTGATAATAATATAGATAGAGTATTTACTATCGGAACAGGAACAGCTAAAACATCTACTAGTACTTGCTATCCATTTGCTATACAGACAAATGAAGCTTCAGCTGCTGCTAGATTATCAGCACACTATGTTGGAGGTGCATCTGCGGCCGATAGAAAAATTTACTTTCAAATGGAAGAAGAAGGTGTAGCTAACGATGGTCATATAATATTCAATCCATATGGTGGAAAGGTTGGTATTGGATCAACTAATACTCCATCTAACACACTTGATATTGGTAGTGGCCATCTAATGTTGGCAAATCAAAGTGAGTTACGCTCAAGAGATACGAGTAGTAATGAAAAAACAATAGTTAGAGTAAATAGTTCTAATGAATTAGAGTATGGTTGGTCAGGTGCGGGTGATGTTAAATTTATGGGCGGCGGTTCTTATACAGAAAGAATGCGAATTGACACAGACGGAACAGTACAGATAGGGAATCTCCGAATGAATGCTACGGGTGGTAATTCTCAGATAGAAGCCGGTAATGTTCATTTTAAAGTAGGAGCAGGCATATGGATGTCTGGAAGTTCTTCACTAGACTTACAACTACAAGTACCCGTTACAGGAGTAGGTATATCAACAGCAGCAAAACTTGATGCACCTACAGGAGACTGGTTTACAAATGATGGTTCAGTTTCATCACTTTCAGATTCAAGATTAAAAACAAATATTATTACTTTAAAAGATGGGTTAGATATAGTCAATAAACTAAGACCTGTCACTTTTCAATATGACGATACTAGTTTAGAAGAAGATGGAAGTAAAGGTCTTGCAACAGCAAATGATACTACAAGGTATGGTTTTATAGCTCAAGAAGTTGAAGAAGCGGCACCTCACTATGTAAATTCCCGTGAAGGAAAAATAAAAGGTGAAACAGTAAGTGATTTAAAATCTACATCAATGACGAGAATGATACCAATGTTAGTAAAGGCGATTCAAGATTTATCACAAAAAATAGCTGATAGAAATCAAGAATTGACAAATTTAGAAAATAGAATAGAAACAATAGAACAGAGATTAATCTAAGATGGCAAACACAAAAATAACACCTCATGTACTAGACTCATCACTTATATCAGGTCATTCAACAGTTACAGCAGCTACAAACGATTTCGTATTAATACAAGATGTATCTGATTCAAACGCTTTAAAGAAAGCTTTAGTAAGTGATCTAGCTCAGAACGAAGAAAGTCCAACATTCACAGGTACTGTAGGAATAGGTGCTAGTACAGATTTAGGTGGTACATTAAATATTACACATGGGAATGAATTCGGTATCTCAACTTCTGGAAGTTTTAATTATCAAGCAAAATTTGAATCAACTGATGCAGAAGCAGCTATTGTTATAGAAGATAGTAATAGTGGTACAGACTATAACAGAATAGGTGTTATAGGTAATGAAATGACTTTTATTACAAATAATAGTGAAGCTGTCAGAATTGATTCTGATGGTAGTGTGGGTATAGGGACTACTGATCCAAACGCGTGGGCTAGTTATACAGATAGTGCAGCTACTGTTTTACAAGTATCAGATACAAGTCAAAGAGCAAGGATTGCAATAAATGGTGGTAATGGTGCACATTTAGATATGGTTGATCATGCTGGTAGTTCAGATGATAAACACCTAAATTTCTCAGTTGATGCTGGTATCGGTAAATTTGGTAGTTTGAATGATGCTGGTAATGCATTTATCAAAGACAATATATTAGTAATGGATTTAGGATTTGGTCATGTTGGCTTAGGAACTACCACACCTGATAAAAAATTAGTAATTTCAGATGGTGGAGCTCAAGGCATTGAATTATCCCCTGCTGAATCAGGAATAAGTCGAGCATTTTCTTATAATCGTAGTTCAAATGCTTATTCACCTTTAAACATACAAGGAGAATATATACAATTTTCTACAGGTGCATCTAGTAATACAAACTATATGACATTACAATCTGATGGTAAATTAGCTGTTACAGAAATAAGTCATATTTCGGGAGGTGACTTAGAAATAGGTAATGGTGATGAAAAAATGATTTTTAATGATGATGGTTATATTCAATTACAAATAGCTGATACAGAAAGATTTTATATAGATACAACTAGTAATGTGCCTCGTTTCGTTTTTGGTCAAAATACAGCTGGTGCATCTAACGGTCCTGATTTCTACGCTAGTAGAACTTCTCCTAGTGCTGGACAACATACATATACCCAGTTTTTAGAATCTATATCTAATGCTTCAGCTCAGGGTATAAAGGTTGGAGGATTATTAGCTTCAGCTTCTTATGCTTTTGGTACTCCTGATAGAGGAGATATACTTGCTCAAGATAATGTTTCAGCACAAAGCTTTACAGATAGAACACCTTATCCAACATCATTACAACTTGCTAAAGATGTAATCAATTCACACCAAAGACGAAGTGAAGAAGAAATCGAAAGATTAGCAACAGCACAATATAATAAAATACAAAACGAAGAACTTGATATGCCTGATCCAGATAGAGAAGCAATGAGTCTTGAACAATATTTAACAAAATATAAAAAAGAATATGAGTTGGATCATAGTATATTACATGATTATGTAAATGATACTAGATATGAATCTGATGGTATAGAAGGTAGAGACGCATCTGCTACAATTTCTTGTTTAGTAGAAGTTGTGAAAGATTTAATGCAGAGAATAGATACTTTAGAAGGATAATATGGCAACGAATGTTTTCTTTAGTCAAGCAGTACAGACTGAACAGAATCTTGTAGAAGATTTGATTGTTGAGTCTTTACGAATGTATGGACACAATGTCTATTACTTGCCTAGAAAAATAGTAAATGAAGATACTATTTTAGGTGATGCTGCCGATTCATCTTTCGAAGATGCATATGAAGTAGAGATGTATCTAGAAGGTGTTGAAGGGTTCGAGGGAGAAGGTGATCTTTATTCTAAGTTTGGAGTAGAAGTAAGAGATACAGCTACTTTCATTATATCTAGAAGAAGTTGGGAGAGATTTGTTTCATTAGATGCTAATTTGGCAACAGGACTAAGACCTAATGAAGGTGATCTAATTTATTTTCCATTATCCAAAAGTGTATTCGAAATTAAATTTGTAGAACATGAGAATCCTTTCTATCAATTAGGTAAGTTATATACATTCAAAATGACCTGTGACTTATTTGAATACTCAGGTGAAGACTTTGATACTAACATTGAAGCACTAGATACAGACTTAGAACTTGCTCAAGCAGCTGCTATTGAACTTACACTAGCAGACACACCGACATTAAGAGATTTTGTAGTTGGAGAAACTATATCACAACAACTCACACCTACAGTTGTAATAACAGGTACTGTTTCAGCTTGGAGTGAGACATCTAACAAACTTACAGTTTCTAATATAAAATCAAACGATTCATCAGGTGATTATCAGTCTTTCATGGTTACAGACACTTCTGAAGGATACATTGAGATGGAAGATACATCAAGAGGTGATAAGATTATCTTACAGACAGGTGACTTTATTGATTTTGAAAACGGTACAGCAGGAGTTGAATTCCCAAGTTATATAACAGATGGTTCTACAGGAACAGATAACATTAATCTAGAAGTTGGAACAGTAGTTGGTGATTTTGGTATCTCATTAGAATCAGGTGTTGGTGATTCGACAGTTTATGATAATATAGTTTTAGAAGATAGTCTAGCATCTAGAAGAAGTATATCATCAATAGCTGCAGAAGAAACATTACCGACAGACGCCGGTGCGTTTAACTTAGAAATAGAAACTGACGCTGATGGAATCATAGATTTCTCAGAAAGTAATCCATTTGGAGAGGCTACATAATGTTTGGAAATCATTTTTATCATTCAACAATTAAACGATCTGTATCTGTTTTTGGTACATTGTTTAATAATATCAATATAGTTAGACCGGGAGGTGAAACTATTAAAGTACCTCTAGCTTATGGTCCTAGACAAAAATGGATAGCTAGATTACAACAACAAGCATCTTTAGGTTTAGACGGGACAACTAGAACAGCTATTAGTTTACCTAGAATGGGTTTTGAATTAACATCTATAACTTATGATGCTACTAGAAAACTTACAAAGAAAACACAATACAAAAAAGCTGATACTTCAAACCCATTAAGAATGCAGTATCAATATGCTCCAGCACCTTATGATTTAGGATTTAGTCTAAGTGTATTAGTTAGAAATACAGATGATGGTCTACAAATTATAGAACAGATCATGCCTTATTTCACACCTGATTATACTGTAACTATCAATACGATACCTGATATGAGTGAAAAGAGAGATGTACCAATCATATTACAAAGTGTATCACAAACAGATGAATATGAAGGTGATTTCCAAACTAGACAAGTATTAAGATATGATCTAGAGTTTATTATGAAAAATTATATTTATGGTCCTGTAACAAAATCAGAAGTTATTAAGAAAGCTAATGTCAGAACTTATATGGAAGGTGGTACAGGTAAAATTACAAGCACAGATACAGCAGGTAGAGTAGTAAATCAAACTGTAACTACTAATCCACCTGAAGCTGACGCTGATGATACATTCACATATAACGAAGTAACAGAATGGTTCGAACAACCAACTATAACATATTCAGACGATAAATCAAGCGATCCTAAATAGTTATAAATACATATTATGAGTAAAGTCGATCAAAAATTAGACGAACTTCTTGACATACAAGGAGAAATCGTACAAGTAGAAAAAAACTTACCTACAATATCATCTAATGATCAAGATAAAGGTAATGACTACAAATACTCTAGAGAAATCTTCTATGGTCTTGTTGAAAGAGGACAAGATGCTATCGAAGGTATATTAGATATAGCAAAAGAATCTGAACACCCTAGAGTTTATGAAGTTGCAGGACAACTCATTAAAACAGTAGGAGAAACAACAGAAAAACTGATTGACTTACAAGCAAAGATGAAAGAGTTAGACAAAGATAATAATGTACCAGATAAAGTACAGAATAATCTTTTTGTAGGTTCATCTGCTGAATTACAGAAGTTGTTAAAGAATAATGCACAAGAATGAAGGGTATCTAGGAAATATTAATGTCAAGAGAGCTGGTGTACAGTCTCAATGGACAGAAGAAGAAATACTAGAATACAAAAAGTGTATGGAGAATCCCATATACTTTATAGAGAATTATATTAAAATCATTTCACTAGATGAAGGTCTAGTACCATTCAAACTATACGGATATCAAGACGAACTAATTACACACTTTGATGAAAGTCGTTTTAGTATTGTACTTGCATGTAGACAATCAGGTAAATCTATCACAGCTTGTGCTTATCTAGTTTGGTATCTTTTATTTCAACCTGAACAAACAATAGCAATCTTAGCAAACAAAGGTTCAACAGCAAGAGAGATGTTAGCTCGTATAACAACTATGTTAGAGCATGTACCTTTCTTTCTACAACCTGGGACTAAAGTATTGAACAAAGGTTCGATTGAGTTTGAAAATGATAGTAGAATCATAGCGTCAGCAACAGGTGCTAACTCTATTCGTGGTATGTCAGTAAACTTACTATATCTTGATGAGTTTGCATTCGTAGATAATGCTGAACAATTCTATACATCTACATATCCTGTTGTAACATCAGGTGGTAAATCTAAAGTTATTATAACATCTACTGCTAATGGTATCGGTAATATGTATCATAAATTGTATGAAGGTGCCGTTAAACAACAAAATGAATATCAACCATTTACAGTTAATTGGTGGGATGTTCCTGGTAGAGATGAAAAATGGAAAGAATCAACTATAGCAAATACTTCTGAATTACAGTTTGAACAAGAGTTTGGTAACTCATTTCTCGGTACAGGTAACACACTTATTAATGCTAATACATTATTAGGTTTACAAGGTAAAGATGCATTATGGTCTAGAGACAATGTACATCTGTATCAAGAACCTAAGAAAGATCATACTTATATTATGACAGTTGATGTTGCAAAAGGTAGAGGTAGAGACTATTCAACATTTTCAATCATTGATGTTACAGAGAAACCATTTAAACAAGTTGGTATTTATAGAGACAATATGATATCACCACTCTTATACGGAGACATATTAGAGAAGTATGGTAAAATGTATAATGAAGCTCTTATTGTAATAGAAAACAATGATTCAGGTCAAATAGTATGTAATAATTTATACTATGATATAGAATATCCAAATGTATTTTTAGAATCAACAGTCAAAGCATCTGGTGTAGGTGTTACTATGACACGAAAAGTAAAACAAATAGGTTGTTCAACTCTTAAAGAGTTGATGGAAGAAAACAAACTAATGGTTATAGACAAGTTTACTATTAATGAACTAGTTACTTTCGTAGCAAAGGGACAATCTTATGAAGCTGATGGAGGTAATCATGATGATTTAGTCATGAATTTAGTATTATTTTCATGGTTTGTTACTACACCTTACTTTCAAAGTTTAACAGATTTAGAATTAAAGAAGATGTTATATGATGAACAACAACAAATGATTGAAGATGATATGGTACCTTTTGGTATCGTAGATGATGGTCGTGAAGTAGAACAAACATACAAAGAAGGTGGTGATGTTTGGACAGTTGTTGATAATGTAAAAGTTTACTAAATTATAAATACTAGTTAATAAAGAGGAAACTCTTTGTTAAACTTTATAAATAACGAATTTTATTTCGAAATAAAATTATTAGGAGAAAACAAACATGGCATTTCAAGTTTCGCCTGGTGTACAGGTTCAAGAAATAGATGCTACTAATGTTATTCCTGCAGTCTCAAGTTCTACAGGAGCTTATTGTGGGTTTTTCGGCTGGGGTCCAGCTGAGGAAGTCACTACAGTAAGTTCTGGTAAAGGTCTTGTTGACAAATTCGGGGAACCCGCTAATACAAACGCGGCAGCTGAACACTTTTTTCCAGCTGCTCAGTTCTTGGATTACGGGATTGACTTAAAAGTAGTTCGTATCGCGACTACCAGTATGGTAAACGCGACAACAACAAGTGGTCAAAGTCTTTTAATTAAGAATTTGACTCATTACAGAGATAATTATGCAGACGGAAGTGCTTCTGTCGGTAATTATGCTGCAAGGTGTGCTGGGGCTTTAGGTAATTCACTTAAAATCCAGGTATGTGGTGGTGCAAATCCTTATTCCCAATCTAGTGTTACAACAACTAATGGAACATCTGCACTCGGAGGTACTTCAATCGAAGTAACTCTTGGTGAGAAATTCATAGTAGGTGATATTATTACAGCTATTGGGTCGGATACTACTAGATACAAAATATCTGCTATAGCTTTTGACTCAGGTTCAACCGGAGAAGCAACAGTAAGTTTAGCACAAGAAGATGACTCTACTCAAGGATTAGCAGCAGCCGTTGCAAGCGGTGCAGCTTTATCTAGAGAGTGGGAATTTGCAAGACAATTCAATAAAGCACCTGGTACTTCAAACTATGCAAGTACTAGAGCAAGTGCTGGAGCGAATGATGAAATGCATGTTATTGTCATAGACGAAGATGGAGATATCTCAGGAACTCCAAATACTATCTTAGAAAAATATGAAGCTGTTTCAAAAGCTTCTGATGCTAAAGATGACTTCGGTGCAACTAACTACTATATAACTGTTATTGAAAACCAAAGTGAGTATGTATTCTGGTTGGATCATAGTTCTACTATGACATCAGCAGGATCAGCCGCTGCGGGAGTTACTTTTGGTACAGGTACTTTACCTGATAGTCTATCTTTCACTAATGGTGCAGATGGAAATCAACCAACAACAGCTCAGAAAATAACAGCTTGGGATACACACTTTGGTAGTGCAGACAATCAAGATATCAGTCTAATGATATCTGGTTCAAATCAAGCAGACAATGGAAGTGGTACCGCAGTTGAAACGAGAGCCGAGGCAACTAGCTACTACAACCAATTAATGAATATCGCAGAAGACAGAAAAGATTGTGTCGTATTCTTTTCACCAATCAAAACAGATTGTGTTGATTCAGGTACTGGTGGAGCAGTTAATGTTAAAACCACTGCAGATACTCTAAACGGATCAAGTTACGCTGTAATGAGCAGTAACTGGTTATATATTTACGACAGGTACAATGACAGATATGTATATGTACCAGACAACGGATCAGTAGCAGGCCTATGTGCTAAAACTGATTATACGAATGATGCATGGTATTCACCAGCAGGATTCAATCGTGGTCAAATTTTCGGTGTAACTAAATTGGCATTTAACCCAACACAAGCTGACAGAGATTTACTCTATAGAGCAAGGGTTAATCCTGTAGTTACATTCCCAGGACAAGGAACAGTATTATACGGAGACAAGACATTAGTATCTAATGATGGTAGTGCTTTCTCAAGAATTAATGTTCGTAGATTGTTCATAGTGTTAGAGAAAGCTATCTCAACAGCAGCTAAGTTCCAACTATTTGAATTTAACGATTCATTTACAAGAGCTAATTTCAGAGCAGCTGTAGAACCTTTCTTGAGACAAGTACAAGGTAGACGAGGAATATATGATTTCCAAGTTATCTGTGACGAGACAAATAACACTGCAGGAGTTGTTGATGCATCTCAATTTGTAGCTTCTATATTTGTGAAGCCAGCAAGAAGTATCAACTTCATAACATTAACCTTTGTTGCATCTAGAAGTGGTGTAGATTTCGAAGAAGTCTATGGTCAATCAGGTTCAACAGTAGAATCAGCGGTATAAGGAGGAATAGAAAATGGCAACTATAAACCAATTCAAAGCCAACTTAGTAGGAGCTGGTCCAAGGAATAACAGATTCGAGGTGTTCATACCTCGTACAGGTAACAAAATTCAGTTTTTGTGCAAGACTGCAGCTTTACCTGGTCAGGTTATTGAACCTATGGAGATCAAATACAAAGGTCTAACAGTTAAGTTAGCGGGTGATAGAACATTCGAAAACTGGACAGTCGGTATCTATAACGATACAGAATTCTCAGCAAGAACAGCTATTGAAGCGTGGATGCAAGATATTGTACCACTAGATTCAAGTGTTGGTCCTGTTGGATATGAATATATGGTCGATAAGGCTACTGTATCTCAATTAGGTCGTGACGATTCAATTATTGCAACATACGAATTTTTCAATATGTGGCCAACTAACCTTGGTGCTATCGAATTAGATACTGAAGGTGGAGACGCTGTTGAAACTTTTGATGTCGAGTTCTGTTACTCACATTTCGAAAGAACTCTATAAAAAGAGCCCTTTTGATGGGATATAAATATTAGTATGGAATTATTTGGATTAGAAATAAAGAGGAAACAAGGCGACGAAACTAAAGCACAAAGTTTCGTCCCACCTCAAAATGATGGGTCTGTTATCGAGATCGGTAAAGACCATGGTATGGGTGGGTTTGCTTCCACCGGTGGAGTCATTGGGCAATATGTTGACATGGAAGGTGGAGTTAAGAACGAAGCCGATCTAGTTACAAGATATAGAACAATGTCTCTAGTACCTGAATGTGATGCAGCAATTGAAGATATAGTTAACGAATCTATTTCTTCAAATGACTTAGATGCTCCTGTATCTATTAATTTAGACAGAGTACAACATTTTAGTGATAGTACTAAAGAAAAAATTCGTACAGAGTTTGATGAAGTTCTATCTTTATTAGGATTTAGAGAACTCTCACATGACATATACAGAAAATGGTATGTCGATGGTAGACTCTATTATCATAAGATGGTAGATTCTAAGAATACTAAAATGGGTATTCAAGGATTAAGAGCTATCGATCCTCAAAAGATTCGTAAGATTCGTGAGGTTGATAAGAAAAAAGATCCTAAGACTGGTGTAGAAGTTGTTAGAAAAGTAGATGAATACTACTTATTTAATGATCAAGGGTTTGACAAGAGTGGTAATAACACAGGTCAAACAGTAAGAATTAGTCCTGATGCTGTAACACATATAACATCTGGACTACTTGATTACAACCAGAAAGTAGTAGTTGGTTATTTACATAAGGCCATGAAGTCTGTAAACCAACTCAGAATGTTAGAAGATGCTCTAGTTATCTATAGGATATCAAGAGCTCCAGAGAGAAGAATCTTCTACATTGATGTAGGTAACTTACCTAAAGCGAGAGCTGAACAGTACTTGAAAGAAGTACAAACAAGTTATCGTAACAAGTTAGTGTATAATGCTGACACAGGTGAAGTTAAAGACGATAGAAAGCATATG
>Ga0163111_10000829_pt1 | contig 18655 bp, 9 predicted proteins | sample CRUFie1St18metaG_FD_109645 | JGI IMG/M metagenome (GOLD analysis project Ga0163111, IMG submission 109645) | Marine microbial communities from the Costa Rica Dome - CRUD Field 142mm St18 metaG | ecosystem: Environmental > Aquatic > Marine > Oceanic > Photic zone | place: Costa Rica: the Eastern... | reverse complement strand
TTGCTCTACGGTCAAGGAGGAATCCATAAGTTTATTGGTTTCTGTGGACTGTATCATAACTATTTTTTCCTTACTGTGACACAGTTTTATGAACTCTCTCCTTAAGTACCGTATTCCCCGCTGGGTATTCGAAGGTCAAGCGCTTTAGTAAGGTATTCCCAGCTGGGTATTCGAATGTCAAGCGCTTAAGTACCGTATTCCCAGCTGGGTATTCGAATGTCAAGCGCTTTAGTAAGGTATTCCCAGCTGGGTATTCGAATGTCAAGCGCTTAAGTACCGTATTCCCAGCTGGGTATTCGAATGTCAAGCGCTTAAGTACCATATTCCCAGCTGGGTATTCGAAGGTCAAGCGCTTAAGTACCGTATTCCCAGCTGGGTATTCGAAGGTCAAGCGCTTAAGTACCATATTCCCAGCTGGGTATTCCAAGGTCAATTGCTTACTAATAGGGTACAGCTGTAAGGAGGTATTTGGGGGATGAAAAAGGACTCAATGACAGTTGTATGTACTGTTTTCTACGAGCGAGAACTATTGAATACAGTGATTTGACATATTTTGTGTGAATCAAGTGCTACTGTTGTAGCGGGATCACCCACCCCAACTAGGGCAGATGATCCCGCTTCTTATGGATGCCAGATTTTTTCTACATAGGTACCTTTATCAGATTGGATATAAAGGAAGTACATACCTGGAGCTATGTCTTCCATGTCCATTTGCTTGTGCTGTTGTAAATTGTCTACCTCTAAGGTTTGGCCTTCTAGGTTGTAGAGAAATACCTGCGTTTTAGATTGTAAGGGCTTAGGGAAGGATATATGCAATACATCTGTTGCAGGATTAGGATAAATCTCAGGGAGGTTGTCGGAAGGCCATCCTTGGGAGATACCTGTGCTGAGGGTGCGCGCCACAATGGGGATTGCATATTCAGTAGGAGTACTGCCATTAACGGTAAAGCGAAGGGTATCCATCAGATCGGTATCATAGGGCGCGTTGAGCACTAGGGGGAATTCGAAGGCATTTCCTGGGGCAATCATCCCTGATTGAACGCCTACAGAAATCTGGGAACTTCCTACTTGAATCTGTTGTATATCAAGGTTTTGATTGCCTGTATTCATCAATAAGTAGGTATAGGTGATATCCTGATCGGGATTGACTGTACCAAAATCAATGCTCTCTCCTGATACATCCCACGAATAGATTGCTTCTGCAACAGAATTATTAGAAATGGATTGAATGCGGTCGATGAGTTGGGGGTAATCTACGAAGGGATTTCGGTTGCCTTGTGTATTGAAGATGCCTTGGTTGCGGGTCTTTTGGATGTCATCAGCAGGAAAGTCGAGATGCCATTGACGAAGTGCGCCCTCTTGCGAACTCAAGAAATTGGAGTAGTTTTCATATCGCAAGACAAAGTAGAGCATTGCACGTGCGGCTTGACCCTTTTGTTCATCACGTGGTTCGAAGGTGGAATTGTCGGAGGTCGATCCTCCATCTTGCCACGAAGGATTGCTCACATTGCCAAAAGGCTTATTTCCTCTTTCACTATTGGCACTTGCCTTTACGGCAAATAGGTGATGCAGGTCTGACACCATAGGAGGGTCGGAACTAAAGAGGGCTTGCGGAAAGGTATGCTCGGTATTGAACTGTGGAGAGGTTGTTTGAGCCTCGCTTCTATTGACATAACCTGTTTTTACTACTCCTGTATAGGCTGCTTCCAATGTATTTACGGGGGCTCCCTGTCCGTTCTCCTTTTGGTTGTCCAATTCCATGAAGAGATAATCACGGGCATTGTCATAGCTCAACCCAAAATGATTCTCTGTCAGAATCGACTTTAAAGAGTCTTTCAATGCTTCTTCACTTTGGTTTTGGGTGCGTTGGTAATACAAGTTGGCGTATCGTCCTTGTCCTAATAGATTAACATGATAGTTCCCTTCCATTCCATTGGTCAAGATAATCATCTCTGAATCATGCATGATATTGTGTGAAGGCTTGAAATATACCCATACATCTCGACTCACATTGGCGGGGACAGTCAATTGGGTTTCGGATGCCCAAAAAGGTGTGCTTTCATATACCCCATAAAACCTAATTTCGGTGATATCAATATCAGTAGGAGAGGTATTGGTAAAGCTCAACAATAAACTATCTGTCTGGGTATCTAGGGTTTGACCAAAGTCCAATTCAGTATCAGACAATAATAAACCCTGTGCAGATAGGTAACAAGGAATTAGCACTAATGTGCATAAAGAAACAAAATATTTTAGCATTGACCTGTAATTAATCACGGAATACTTGTATTATTTGGCCGAAAATAGTAGATTTATCAGGACAGCTAATATAATGAGAATCTAATACAATGAAGGTATTTGGACGAATAATCCTCGTTATTTTTGGGATTTTGCTATTATTATTTGGGGGGATGGCTGTGGTAGGACTAATAGCAAACCCTGATTTCCAAGGGGAAGACACACAAGTTATTCATACTTCTATAGATGAACTTTGGGGGGTACTCAATGATGTAGAAGGATTGCCAGAAAGGCGTAAAGACATTGTGGAGGTGACTGTAAGTGAACGAGACAATAATGGCAATCCCATGCTTTGGACTGAAACCCCTGATATGGGAGGCTATATTGAGTTTATGGTAGAAGAGCGGGTCGAACAAAAAAAGCTCGCACTGAAAATGCAGAAAAGTTCATTTGGAATGACAGGTACGTGGTCATATGAGCTAGAGGATCTCGGAGATAGTTGCCGCGTAAAAATTAGTGAGGCCAGTAAGATTGATAGTTGGTTAACACGTTCTATGATGCAATTAGCAGGAAGAGATGCTAATATCCAGAATGAATTCCGTTTGTTGCATGAGCATGTAAAGAAGTAAGAGATATAAGCCCTCATGGATTCTCCATGATATGCAGAAGTTCGAATATGTGATCTATTTAGACTTGTTAATAAATGCAGGTCTTGAAGAATCATGTTAAATAATGAGATGTTCTAACAATTGATTTGTCAGCCATGAACATCCTCTTGGTCTACCTTGTCCTTATAAAGAGGACAAGGTAGACTTTTTTTTATCTATAACGTATTGATTGTCAATGATTATTCGTTCCTATTTAAGCCTTAGAAACATTCTTGCATTTGCAAAGAATGAAATTTTAGGAATGTCTCTATGCTTGTTACATTCCTTGTCTTTATTCCTACCGAAATCAGCCAATACCGTCTAACTTGTAACGGTAGAATCGATTGGAGGAAAGTATAACAATCAGAATTGGGAATCATGAATCTTTTGCAAACATTTCATTGGGAAATGTCTTCAATCATCGAACCACAACACGAAAACGAAACTCAGAACAACACAAACACAATCAGATGAAATCATTTTGTCCTTCTACCTTATCCTTAGCATTTCGGCTTAATGCCTTTACAGACAAGTTCGCAAAACGTATGAAGCGATTATCTATCATCTTAATTGTATTCCTCGCCTTTGTTCCTTTACACCTTTCTGCACAAGTTACGGCCAATTTCAGTGCAAATATACTGGAGGGTTGTGCCCCATTGACCGTCCAATTCAATGACAATTCGACGGGTAATATTGTGAGTTACTCATGGAATTTTGGAGGAGGCTTAACCTCTTCAGATCCGAACCCCTTAATGACTTTCACTACTCCAGGGGTGTATACCGTTAGCCTCAATGTATCTGATGGCAATTCATCCGATATTGAGTTGAAGGTCAATTATATAACAGTATTGGAGAACCCTGATGCTAATTTCATTGCCCCGCTTACAAGTGGATGCCCACCTTTGGATGTTTCCTTCATCAATATCTCAACAGGAGCCAATTCTTATATTTGGGATTTTGGCGACGGTACGCTTTCTACGAGTCCGAGCCCTACCCATACGTATACGATGCCAGGTCGATACACAGTAACCTTGGCGGCTATCTCAGGCACTACGGGGGCACAAGGAACGGTATGTATTGATACCCTTATTCAGGATACCATCATTGAGGTATTCCCTGTACCTAGTGCCGACTTTACGGCTTTTCCTGTTGCACCTATACAAAGTTGCCAAGCCCCTACCTTTGTCAGCTTTTTCGATATTTCTTCAGGAGGAGTAAGTAGTTGGGATTGGGATTTAGGGGATGGCTCTAGTTCGAATGCGTCAAGCCCAAGCTATTCGTATGGGGCGCCTGGTACCTATGATGTTACCTTGACGGTTACGAATGCCGAAGGGTGTTCAGATGCGGAAACCAAAGCAAGTTATGTGGAAATAACAGAACCAGCCGCGGCTTTCGGGGCTTCTACCCAATCGGGTTGTGTGCCTTTAACGGTAACCTTCACTGATTCAAGTACCTCTAATATTGATCTTATATCTAATTGGGTATGGGACTTTGGAGATGGCACCATTGTGACAGGGACTCCGAGCCCTACGCATACCTATTCAACTCCAGGACTTTACGATGTTTCACTTGTCATTCAAACCCAATCGGGTTGTAGAGATACCGTTTTGTATGATGACTTTGTGGGGGTAGGGGAGCCCCGAACAATCGTTGACTTCATTAGCAATCCTCCCTTATCATGTGCAATTGACCCTATCAATTTCCTCAATTTAAGTTTCCCTACAATGAATACAAATTTCTTCTGGGACTTTGGAGATGGAGGAACTTCCACTCAGCCATCACCTTCATACTTCTATCAAGACACAGGGGTGTTTGATGTAACCTTGATTGCAGATAATTTTGGATGCCGCGATACAATTACCAAAATGGATGTTGTGACCATCATCGAACCTGTTGCACGTTTCTCTATTACCCCTTCTATTAGTTGTAATGCGCCTGTGACGGTTACGTTTAATGATGAATCAATTGTGCCGACAAGTTGGTTGTGGGACTTTGGAGATGGAGGTACTTCTACGCTTCAGAACCCAACCCATACCTACACCAATCCTGGACAATATACAGTCTTACTGACGGTGGATAATAACCAGACAGGTTGTTCGGATGACTTCGAATTGGTATTTGAGATACGTGATCCCTTGGCCGACTTTTCGGCCTCCCTTACCTCAGCCTGTATCGGCACGGAGATTAGTTTCTCGAATCTATCTTCCAATGCAGATGCTTTCTTTTGGAGTTTTGGCGATGGCAATACATCGACTCTCTCCAATCCTACGCATATCTATACAACACCAGGAATCTACGATGTTGAACTCATTATGTATGAACCCACAGGCTGTTCAGATACCTTGAGACGCACATCGTATATCACCATTGGAGACTTGAATCTTGATTTTAGCTTCACTTTGTCGGATACCTGTGTGCCCTTAGTCGCCGATTTCACTGATCTGTCTACGGCTTTTCCTGGGGATTCTTCAATTAATTCGTGGTTATGGGACTTTGGTGATGGCGGGAGCGCGGCTACCCCCAATCCTGTACATACCTATGTGGTGGAAGGAGACTATACTGTTAGCCTTACTGTTACAACTGATCAAGGATGTGTGGATACCTTGGTGTTTGTAGATACAATTTCGGCTTGTGAGGGAGAGCTGGGGGCTCCTTTTTCTTGTGATAGCCTCTTGAGTTGCTCCATCGGAAGCTTGGGAGATGTGGACATTGCAACGGTAGATACAGGGGACGTGCTTGTGTGGGATGGATTACAATTCGTCCCTACAACCCCTGATATAGACGATGCCGATGCCGATCCTGCCAATGAATACAATGCTTCCGTTGCGCTCACAGGAACCCAATTGGAGGTGTCTGATGGTGGTGGTACCCTTTCTGTCGATTTATCGCCCCTCCAAGACGGGGTAGACGATGCCGATTCTGACCCTGCCAATGAGTATAATGCTTCTGTTGCGCTCACAGGAACCCAATTGGAGGTGTCTGATGGTGGTGGTACCCTCTCTGTCGATTTATCGCCCCTCCAAGACGGGGTAGACGATGCCGATTCTGACCCTGCCAATGAGTACAATTCAACTTTCTCCCTAACAGGTACACAACTTGATTTATCTGATGGAGGAGGTACCCTCTCGGTAGACCTAAGTGCTTTGTCTGGAGGAGCCACAGTGTGGAATTCGGCTGGAGGAAATGCCTATTATACAACAGGTAATGTAGGAGTTGGAACCATGAACCCTGCGGCTAAATTGCAAGTGGAAGATACAAATCTTGGAGACGAGCCTGCATTGTTCATTAATGGTGCTGATAACCAATCACCTGCTGGATATAGTTTCTATGTACGAGGACACCCCTCAGGAGCGGCTTCAGCGCAGCATGTGCAGCTTACAACAGGCGTTTCTGATGCACGAATGACACTTAAATGTGCTGATGCTACAGATTTTGCCCCACGTCTTCAAATGACAGGTCCAACGGATGCGGCTAATCCTGGTTGGGCAATCTTCGATTATGGGTCACGTTTGGAAGACCTTCAAGATGCATCATTCAAAATGCGGTTCATGCCAACTTCGGGAGCTCCTGTTGATATGATACATGCCGACGGTAGAACAGCGGTATACCTTGTACCAACAGAAGGGCGCGTTGGGGTTGGTACCAATGCTCCTGCCGAACTCTTACATGTTGCAGGGCGTATTCGCTCGGATGAACTTCTAGGAGGAGGGAATATCATTGCAGATGCAAACGGAAATCTAATACTTGGAGGAAGCGTCTCGAACGACAATGACTCTACCAATGAAATTCAATCGCTCGCTCTTGTAGGGAATCAATTGAGTATCTCAGCAGGAAATACAATTACCCTCAATACAGATGATGCGGATGCGAGTCCATCGAATGAGTTATTGTCAAATGTAGCATTAATCGGCACCCAATTGGAGATTACAGATGCAGGAGGTACCTATGCTGTTGACCTAAGTGGTTTAGGAGGAGGTAGCACAAGTGATAACGATTGGGCATTCGCATCAGGTACAACTCTTAACGATCCAATCTATCATTTGGGTAACGTCGGCATTGGTACAAATACTCCCTCAGCAAAGCTTGCTGTGCAAAACGGATCTGTATTGTTCGCTGGCAATACAGGAACAACCCCAATTGCGGGTGCAGGAACTCGCATGATGTGGGTGCCCGAGAAAGCAGCTTTCCGCGCAGGAGGCGTAATGGGTAATGAATGGGATCATGGGAATATAGGGAATTTCTCCACAGCTATCGGGCAATCATCCATCGCATCAGGTATGGCTTCAACCGCTATCGGTAGAGACCATGATGTGAGTGGTATAGGGGCAACGGCTATTGGCCGTAACAACCTCGTAACAGGGGATGGGGCAACGGCCATTGGGCGAGATAATGAAGCAGCAGGGGAAGGAAGTTCGGCCTTGGGTTTCTCAACAAACGCAACGGGGTATGCTGCTATAAGCATGGGATTGTCTACTACTGCCTCAGGTGATTATTCCTTTGCTGGAGGTTCGCTTACAACGGCTTCAGGCTTTAATACGGTTGCCCTTGGCCTGAATACCCAAGCCACAGGCAATTATGCTACCTCTATGGGAGCCTCTACAGAAGCCCAAGGTGCTTTTTCTTTTGCAATGGGAGATGGAAGTATTGCAGCTGGTTCGGCCTCTATGGCAATGGGAGTTTCCACTCAAAGTTCGTATGCCTCTCTGGCACTAGGCCGATACAATGATGATACAGGATCTTCAAGTGTCTGGAATGCAGCTGATTATGTGTTTACTATTGGAGATGGAACCAGTGCAAGCAATCGATCGAATGCAATGTATGTGCAAAAGAATGGAGACGTATGGATTCAAGGAAATCTTAGCCAGTTCTCTGACGAACGCCTAAAGAAGCATATTGATCCAATTGAAGGAGCCTTGGAGTCTATCACCCAACTAAATGGGGTTCGATATGACTGGAAAAATCAAGAGCAAATGGGAACGGATAGACAGCTGGGAGTAATCGCCCAAGAAATTGAAGTAGTATATCCTGAGTTGATTACAGAAGTAGAAGGATATAAGGCCGTAAATTATATTGGCTTGGTTCCTGTATTGATTGAAGCCGTCAAAACCCAACAGCAAATGATTGATAATCAGGGGAACAATATGGATAAGTTGAACCAAACTGTTACGAACCAGAATGCCATCATTGCGAACTTGCAAGCAGAATTGGAAGAATTGAAACAATTGGTTGGAGCTTCTTCAGTTGGAACGAATGCTCCGCAAGCTGCTTTCCTTGCTTCTTCGGACAACTCCCAAATAGGAGAAGAGGCAAAATTGTTCCAAAACAAGCCCAATCCCTTCCAAGACCAAACGGATTTGCCCTATTATCTTCCTGAAGGCAGTGTCGATGCACAAATCGTTGTTTATGATGTCATAGGCGGGCGTACAATTGCGACTTATATGCTCACCCAAACAGGATATGGCAAGATTAGTTTGACTGCTCAAGACCTTCCCTCAGGAGTTTATTTATACACCTTATTCATAGGCAATCAAAAGGTAGACAGCAAAAGAATGGTATTGGTTGATTAATATAGTGCTCCTATAACACATACCAATGATTTGTAAATATAGGCATCTTTCCAAGAAAGGGAAGATGCCTATATCGTTTTATATGTGGAGAACTCTTCAAGAAATATCGCAGAATCAACAGGATAAATGATTTATTTTCGATAAATAATAAAAAAAACGATTAGCTTTGTACATGTACATATATTGATTATCCTTTTGAAAACTCTCCGTATTTGATGCTTTACAAAATTTAGAAGAGAATAACCCGCATTTTGATTGTTTATGATGACATAATTCATGTCAGAATTATTCTAGCAAGCTTTACCCTAAGTTAAGAACACAAAAACAGATTTCACACGCCTATGTATCGTACCCAATTACTATTGGCGGCATTCCTTATGGTGTGCTCGTTCTCCCTAGCGCAAGTTACTGCAAATTTTGGGGTAGATTTACCTACTAGCTGTATGTTTCCCCATATCGTTCAATTCTCTGATAGCTCTACAGGAGCCATTACAAGTTACCAATGGGATTTTGGCAATGGCTTTACTTCTGGATTGGCTAATCCAAGCACCATTTATGTGGCACCAGGAACCTATACGGTTACCCTCATTGTTTCGGATGGCATAAGTTCTGATACCTTGACGCGTATTGCCTACATCCGAGTCGCTGCTAGTTCTCCTACAGCTGACTTTCATGCAAACATACAAGCAGGCTGCGTCCCTTTTTCCCCCTCCTTTACGAATACTTCTACTGATGCAACTTCATACTTGTGGGACTTTGGAGATGGTGCGACTACCACGCAAACCAATCCGACGCATACCTATGTTACAGGGGGAACTTATACGGTGAAATTATATGCCTACTTTGCAGATGGTAGTAATGGATGTGTGGATTCGTTGGTTCGTACCAATTATATCGTTGCAGAAGCTCCGCCTAATATCAATGTAACGGCAACCCCCAATACAGCATGTAGTCCTCCGCTTACGACTCAGTTTCTGGTAAATGCTATTGGCACGACAACTTGGGAATGGAATTTTGGGGATGGAGACACCAGCACAACCCAAGGGAATGTAAGCCATACCTATACGACAGCAGGTGTGTTTGATGTATCTTTGGCGGTAGAGAGTATTTCTGGCTGTCGGGATTCCATTGTCTTTGCATCTTTTATACAAATAGATAGTCCTGAGGTCGCAATTCGAACAGATGTACAAACAGGTTGTGTGCCCTTAATGGTGCAATTTCAGGATGCTACAACGGCGCCTGATGGAGTGGTGTCATGGCTATGGGACTTTGGAGACGGTACGACTTCAACCTTTGCAAATCCCGTACATGTATATGCTGATACAGGGAGCTATGATGTTTCATTGGTTATTCAAACGAATGATGGATGTATAGATAGCATATTATTGACGGATTATATCATGGTGGGAGAGCCCGTACAGGGGCTTGACTTTGTTGTATCCCCTCCTGAAGCTTGTGCAATTGAACCCATTATATTTACGAATACCAGCCTGAGTCCCAATGTGATAAGTTGGACGTGGGATTTTGGAGATGGACAAACCTTTGCTGGGATGAATACAGTTCATTTGTACCAAGATACGGGCTATTTTCATGTGAGTCTCATCGGAGAGAGTGCCTTAGGGTGTCGTGATACCCTCACCCAAGATAGTGCCGTGAAAATCATTGAGCCTGTTGCTTTATTTTCGATTAATCCAACCTTGAATTGTACAACTCCCGCTACTGTTAATTTTATTGATCAGTCGATTGTCCCGACGAGTTGGTTGTGGGATTTTGGTGACGGTACGACTTCTACTTCTCAAAACCCTACACATACCTATGCAAATCCTGGTTCGTATAATGTCTCTTTAACAGTATTTAACAGTAGTACTAGTTGTTCGGATGATATTATGATGGTTGTTGAGATTCGTGATCCCCTAGCCGACTTTTCTGCTTCTGCTACAGAAGCATGTGTCGGTACTCCTTTGTCCTTCTCGAATCTATCTATTAATGCGACTTCTTTCTTATGGGATTTTGGTGATGGAAATGTTTCTACGGATGCAAGCCCGATGTATGCCTACACCCAAGCAGGTACATTTGATGTGAGTCTAGTGGTTTCCGACGAATTGGGCTGTACGGATAGTATTGTCAGAACCCATTATATAGATATAGGGAATCTAGCTGTTAATGCGAGTTTCCTATTGTCGGATACGTGTGTGCCTGCAACGGCAGCTTTTACTGATATTTCCACTGCTGTACCTCATGATTCTACCCTCATATCATGGGCATGGAGCTTTGGAGACGGGGCAACAAGTACACAACAGAACCCCGTGCATATGTACAATAATGAAGGGATTTATGGGGCTAGTCTCATTATCTCAAGTTCATTTGGATGTGTGGATACATTGATACTCGACTCGATTCAACTTGATTGTACAACACCTATGTTCTCGCCTTTTGCTTGCGACAGCCTTGTGAATTGTTCCATCGGGAGTTTGGGGGATGTAACAATGGATAGTATACAAATAGGAGATGTCTTGATATGGGATGGCAGTGCCTTCATGTCAGGTAGTTTATCTATAGAAGACGCAGACTCAGATCCAAGCAATGAGTATAATCATGGTTTGCAATTAGTCGGGACAATGTTGGAATTAGATGATGGAGGGGGAACACTATCTGTAGACCTGAGTAGTTTGGGGGGGGCTTCCTCTGTTTGGAGCCTTACTGGTAATGATGCCTATTATGATGCGGGTTTGGTGGGAGTTGGAACAAATCAGCCTGATGCTCAATTGACAATTGAAGGGCAAAACTTAGGAAGTACTCCTGCGCTTAGTATTGCTGGAACGGATAGCCTCTCGCCTGGAGGATATTCCCTACAGGTCCTTGGACATCCTTCTGGTGTTTCGGCTGCCCAGCATGTACAAATTACGACAGGGAATTCGGATAGTCGAATGACGCTCAAATGCGCTAGTGCAGATGATTTTGCGCCCCGTATCCAAATGACAGGGCCGACAGACCCTGGTTCGGCTGGATGGGCATTGTTTGATTATGGCTCTCGTTTACAAGATTTGCCAACAGCTTCCTTCAAGATGCGTTTTATGCCTACAGCAGGAAGTCCTATTGATATGATTCATGCAGAAGGGCGAGATGGGGTATATCTTGCACCTGTGGAAGGTATGGTAGGAGTGGGGACAGATCAGCCTGCATCTTTGCTGCATGTTGCAGGAGATATTCGGTCTGATGCGTTACTAGGAGGAGGTAATGTGCAAGCCGATGCAAATGGTAACTTGATAATTGCTACAACACCTGTCGTAGATGGGGATTCAACCAATGAGTTACAGTTGCTAACTGTATCAGGGAATCAATTGACAATCTCAAATGGAAACACTGTGAGCTTGGATGTGGACGATGCAGATGCAAATCCCCTAAATGAATTAATTGCGGGAATGGTACTCAATGGTACTCAATTGGAAGTTACGGATGCAGGAGGAGTTTATACGGTGGATCTTAGTTCGCTTTCGAGTGGGGGAGGAGTAGTGGCCGACCAAGATTGGGGCTTTATATCAGGAAATGGATTGAATGACCCTATTTATAGAGTCGGCAAAGTAGGGATTGGTACAGCAACCCCTTTGGCTAAGTTGGAGGTGATGAATGGAGCGGTGTTATTTTCAGGAAGTGTGGGCGCTACACCTGTCTCGGGGGGAGGAACGCGTATGATGTGGGTTCCAGAGAAGGCGGCCTTCCGTGCAGGTGCATGTATGGGAACCGAATGGGATGATGCGAATATCGGGAGTTATTCGACGGTTGTAGGGCTGGCTTCTGTGGCTTCAGGGGTTGCTTCTACAGCTATTGGAAGAGATAATACTGTATCGGGAGAGGGAGGAACGGCTATTGGACGAAATCACTTGGTAACAGGTAGCGGTGCTACTGCTATTGGGCGCAATAATGAGGCTTCGGCAGAAGGAAGTACAGCATTTGGTTTTTCTACAATTGCTTCAGGTTATGCCGCGGTGAGTATGGGACTAGCAGTGGAAGCGATTGGGGATTATTCGTTGGCTGCTGGTTCGGCAACCGCTGCGACAGGGGTGAACTCAGTAGCGTTTGGATTAAACTCGCGAGCGGATGGTAATTATTCGGTGGCGATGGGAATGAGCTCTGAGGCTGATGGTAACTTTTCCTTTGCCGTAGGGGATGGGGCAATGGCTTTGGGGGATGCTTCTTCGGCTTTCGGTATTAGTACACAAACGAGTTATGGTTCATTAGCCATCGGTCGATACAATCTTGATAATGGAGCAGAAGGTATGTGGAATGGCTCTGATTATGCTTTTACCGTGGGAGACGGCACAAGTACCAGTCGTTCGAATGCGATGTATGTCAAAAAGAATGGCGATATGTGGCTTCAGGGTTCATTAAGTCAATACTCAGATCGCCGTTTAAAGGAGGATATTTATGTCTTGAAAGATGTAATGCAAAAGCTCAATCAATTAAATGGGGTACGTTATCACTGGAAAGACAAGGAGACGATGGGAGAGGAAGAAGAGATTGGGCTGATAGCTCAGGAAGTAGAGGGCGTATATCCTGAGCTTATTACAGAAGTGGAGGGATACAAAGCGGTGAATTATGTGGGATTGATACCTGTGTTGGTTGAGGCTCTTAAGGATCAACAACAAATGATTGATGCTCAATCGAATCAGTTAGAAGAGTTGCTAGAAGGCTTTAAGGAGCAACAAGCCCTCATTGAACAATTACAAGCTCAGCTTTCACCTTCAACTGATGCCCTAGCTCCTACGCCATCTTCTGATTCTCCTAAATTGTTTCAGAATACGCCAAATCCCTTCCAGCAATCTACAGAACTCCCTTATTACCTCCCTAAAGGAACTCAGGCTGCAATGATCGTTATCTCCGATGTAGTAAGCGGACAGGTATTAAAGACATATCCAATTGGGCAAACAGGCTATGGAAAAGTGAAAATTGAGGCCAATACCTTAGCCGCAGGAGTATACTTATATACTTTGTTTGTGGGAAGCCAACGAATTGAAAGCAAGCGAATGATATTGGTTGATTGATATCAGCTTCAATTAACGATTATAGATAGAGCCGAATAGGAATCCTCCTATTCGGCTCTTCTCTAACACTAGATTCAATTGGATTTTACAATTGAACCGTCATAATTTCTATTTTTGCTCGGGTCATTGCAAAGTCTTTCATATCAGAACGGACTTCTGTATCTCCTGAGAACTTATCATAATCGCCCCCACAGGGATGACAATGAGATCCTAGTGTAATCCCTAATTTTCTGTCATACTTGCTTAACTCACCTTTATTCCAATCCAATACATTCCCACCATAATCCCAATCAAATCCAGAAAAAGTATATCCTTTTTTGTTTATTTCTTGAAGTTTGGTTCCACTTGTACCCACGAAGATACCCTCTTCTGTATGCCATCTTCCTCCTTCTTTTTGGATACGTACATAGCTCGGCTCTTCATAGTTATCATCCTCGCATACAATTTCCATTTCATTTTTAGACCCAGGAAACAGTACAAGTCCCATCATATGCATTCCTTCAGCGAACCATAGGGTATCAATTTTGACATTTTGCTCACCAAACTTAGCCTTTAATGCGGAATAGCCCGTTTTTGCTGTCACAGGGCCTGCTTTTTTGCCTGGTTTCAACGTATACTCATCATCTGGATCAAACTCTCTATTATCCATAGGCGAATCTGGTTCATGTCTTGCCACCTCTTTATTTTCGACTTCCCCTGTAGCGGTTTTGAACAATACTCCACCTCCATACACCCAACCTATTTGGCGGATGCTGGTTTGTACACGATACCAAGGTTCGTCAAAGTCTTCCCCTCTAAGCGAAACCTTCGTAGTGAAGTTCGTTTTTTGCTTGAGAAATAAGATTGAATCTCCTTCGGAAATGGTTGTAATGATTTTGCTTTCCACATCGGGGTTTTCTCGAATTCTGAGATTATCTACCCAAGCATATAGGTAGACATCTTTAGGGGCAGCATTGGCAAGAGAATCTTGCCCGCCTCTCGCTTCTGTTTCTTCTGATGGGGTTTGGCAAGCAGTGAAAGAAGCAGCCAATAGGCATACCAGTAAGAATCGTCTAAGCATAATAGGGTTATAATTTAAGAAATGCTGAATATTAGTTGATAAAATCCTCCTCATAATAGTTGTTTTGGGTTACCTACCATATAAATGGGATTAGGGTCTTAACGCGTTGCTTATAGGTGATATATTTTTCACCGAATATCCGAATGAGTTTCTTTTCCTCCAAAGGAATTCCTATTAGTAGATAAGCAATTAAGACGAATAAGAAAATCCAATTGGGGGAGTTTGGAAAAAGGAATACGAGGCTCGTGGCTAGTAGGAGCATCCCGAGATAGAGTGGGTGTCTCACAATGCCACTGAGGCCTGTAGTAATGAGGGTAGGCATGTCATTTTTTGTTTTGCCTGAAAGCTGGTCAATGCCTATGAATTCCGATAGGCTATATTGCCAGATTGAATATGCCATAATTAGGCCACCTATGATTGCCAGCCCTATACATACTCCTTTAGAGAGCCCTTCCAATTGCCACATATAGCCTGTATTGAGGACATAGCATTGGTACCAAAATAGAGGCAAGATGCTTCCACCTGCAAATAGGGTATAAAAAAACCTGTAAAAAGAAGCTAATTGGGGATAGTGACTGAGGATGCGGGTTTTTATTCCATGGTCTGCCAAGAGACTATGAAGTCCGAAGTAGAACATCCATAAAAAGAGCAACAGTAACATGATATCTGTATTTTGGGAAAGCATCCCTGAATTTTGTCGTATGATTTCCTATACAAAGGACGTAAATTTCCGTATATTTTTAGGTAAATAAACCATCTGATTCTGGTTGTGACAGATAAACATAGAAAGGGCTTCAAGCTTGCTGCTTGGCTAGGGATTGCTCTCTTAGTGAGTTGGCAAAACCTATTTGAATATATCCAAGCAGATGTTAATGCCTTTTTAGGTTTGTGCTTACTTCCTTTCACCTTATTTATTCGGAAACCGAATGTGTATTCTTGGCGATATGCCTTTGCAAGCGGAGCATTTTTGCTTCTTTTCTATAAGGTACATGCGCAAATATTCTTCCTTTTAGGCTTTGGCTGCTTCATCCTTTTCATCATAGAGAGTCAAGTAGGACGACTGTCTGAATATCCTTTGTATTTATTGGGGCTATTGTCTCCTGTTGTGGATTATTTTATGACGGTATTCACTTTTCCGATTCGATTGCGGTTGAGCGAATGGGCAGCAGCTATTTTGCGGGTATTCGGTTTTGATACCGAAGCCAGCGGGAACCTCTTTATCGTGAATGGAGACTACTTCTCTGTTGATCCTGCTTGTGTGGGGCTGAATATGATGAAAACGGGATTGTTAATTGCCCTACTTATCATGGCTCTAGGGGAGAAACAACACAAGAAGCAATTGCCTATATGGGGGAGCGCAGTGCTATTGGGGATTGCATTTGGGTTGTTGGTTGTGACGAATTTCATTCGGATATTGGGGATTGTCCTTTTTCATTCTGCTCCCAATACCTTGTCTCATGACCTCATTGGGTTGGTAACATTGGTACTGTTTACGATTTTGCCGCTGTATGGCATTATCCAAAAAGCGTATATACATCTTGGAATGGGAGCCAAGATAACGGATAGAAAAGCTCAGGAGAAGGATAAGCCTTTACCTTTTGGAATAGATTTGGGGCTTGGAATAGTATTGCTCCTAAGCCTTGCATGGTTTAATACCCATCGAGAGGACTTTCGACATGAAGCTTCTACAGATGCTTTTGCAAATTTGCAGTATGGAGGCTTCGAAAAAAGTTATCAAGACAATGGAGTGGTACGCTTCCAGAATGATTCATTGCTTATGTATGTGAAGCCCCCCGTTCCGTTTTGGGGAACGGATCATACACCTGCGATTTGTTGGCGGGGGAGTGGATTCGAATTTGGCCATATTCGTTCGAAACGCATTGCCCAAAAGACCATTTATGTCGGCTATCTACAGCAAGAAGACAAACGCCTATATACGGCATGGTGGTATGAGAATGATGAGCTGTGTACGGTAAGTCAATTTGAGTGGAGGTGGCGAATGGCAAAAGGAGAAGAACCTTTCCGATTAATTAATGTTACAGCCTTTAAGGAAGAGGTATTATTGAGGCAATGTGAACGGATGTTGCGCTAGTATATGTGAAACGCTCCCAAAAGCATTGCCTTTAAGAGCGTTTCATAGTGTTCTGTATAGAATCGGCTTATCGGCCAAAGAACGAACCTACTACAGGGCTTTCAATCATGAAATTGTATCGATACTCACTACGGTAGGTTCCGCCTGCCTGCAAGTATGCTTTATGAGTAAGATAGAGGCTCATATCGAGTTCTTTGTTTTCGGGTTCTGTTTCGAGAATGGCTTGGACAATGGTAGGGATATCACGAGGAGCTTGAGGCTCATCTGGTTCATTCTCGTTCGGAATTTTGTATTCTACCTTTCGGCCATCTTCTGGCGACCAAGGCCAATAGAAGCTTTGGGTCATCATTCCTACAATATCAGGAACCATATGACTTCCTGCTAACCAGTCATGGTTCAGAGCAAATAAGAGTTGGTTGGGCAATGTATGTGCTATCTCTCCCATCCCATTAAAATCGGACGTATTGGCGGCCACCACTAAACAGCCCTCGGTGCTTCGTCCTTCTGCATAGGGAGCAAAGGAGAGTCCCAATAATTTGGCAATTACACGCCCAATTACTTCAGACTGCTGGTTAGGCATGGCAACTACTCTTTTGACATGAAGGTCTAAAACCTCAAGGGCTTTCTGAAGTTTTATGATAATGGCTTTGATAGAAGATTCGGTACCCATAAGGGCTACATAGCGCCCACCTGCTACATAATCTTCTGCAAGATCAAATAGATCTAGGATAATGCCTCCGTATTGTACGAAATGCCACTCTCGAATCGATTCCTTATTGGGATTCGGCAATTGTCCAAGGCGAGTGTGAAACTCCCTAAGCTCTTTTACTTTAAGGGCTGCAGTAGTCCAATTTGGGTCATCAGCGTATTCTGCAGCATATTTCTCCATTTCCAAGATATAAGGCAATGCTTTATCAGGGGTTGCATTGAGGAGCATAAGCCGAGCAAAGAACCAATATGCCCAAAAGTATTCCGCCACATTGACTTTATCTAACACTTCAATGGCTTTCTCAATCTGGAATCGTCTTGCATAACAGACAGCCAAATCATGTGCAGCCTCAACAGATTCAGGGTTCATGTCCAATGCCTTATGTAGGAAGGGACGCGCTAGATAATAATGCCCTGTATAGTAGAAATGCGAACCAATTTCTTTGAATACTTCCCAATTTTCAAATGCCATTAGGGCTTTTCGAAACAGGTCTGCTTCATCTTGTCCGCCCAGTGCATTCAAACAATCAGTAGCGAGTTTATACAATTCTTGGTTCTCGATGTCTTTATGAAAACCTTCTTCTAAGGCTTGCAAGGCTGCTTGATAGTCTCCTGCTTCGTACTTCTCTTCTGCTTGCTTCAATTCTTCGGCAGCAAGAGAAGGTTTTTCTGGAGGTTGGTTGTTTTGGTTAAAGAAGTTGAAAAATCCCATGGTAAAACGCTTGGGTTATATAAGATTTATATGAGGGCGCAATATAAGGAAAGTTCGATTGAGGCGGATAAAAAGAAGGGCTTTCTTATATCCATCCTTTTTAATGGAGGGCTGCTAAAAACGCTTGACCCTCGACTACCCAGCTGGGAATACGTTACTCAAGCGCTTGACCTTGGACTACCCAGCTGGGAATACGTTACTCAAGCACTTGACCTTGGACTACCCAGCTGGGAATACGTTACTCAAGCGCTTGACCTTGGACTACCCAGCTGGGAATACGTTACTCAAGCGCTTGACCTGGGAGACATCGGTTAACTGTGTCATTTTATATTACAAAATTAATCGATTATTGGATTATATCCATAACTCAGTTAAGTCTTTTTAGGCGGGATGCCAAGAGGCGTTTGGCGTCCCCCCCTATTTTTTTCAGACCTCAATTCACACCCTCTTAATTCAAGGTATCTAGCCAAGGATGCTCAAGGGCGGCGAAGCCGTTTATATACCCTTGAACATCCTTGGATAGATGCCTTTTCTTTGGGCGTGAACTGTGGTTTGAGAACAATAGGTATTAGCTAAATCGATTCTGAGA
>Ga0163111_10000826_pt1 | contig 18683 bp, 15 predicted proteins | sample CRUFie1St18metaG_FD_109645 | JGI IMG/M metagenome (GOLD analysis project Ga0163111, IMG submission 109645) | Marine microbial communities from the Costa Rica Dome - CRUD Field 142mm St18 metaG | ecosystem: Environmental > Aquatic > Marine > Oceanic > Photic zone | place: Costa Rica: the Eastern... | reverse complement strand
GAGTATCATCTACAGTATCATCCTCCTTTTGCTCTTCAGCACCGGGAGTCTCATCTACAGTATCATCCTCCTTTTGCTCTTCAGCACCGGGAGTCTCATCTACAGTATCATCCTCCTTTTGCTCTTCAGTACCTGGAGTATCATCCGACTTTTTATTAGAAATAATATCAGGGAAGTCTTCCTTCTTCTTAAAAAAGCTAACACGTGGCTTACTTTTGTTAATAGAATGATTACTCTTAAAATATTCATTCCATTCTTCAATAGACTTTGATTCGTAAAGTTCAATAAGCTTATAAAAGTTAATATCAGGACAAATTTTATAAAATTTCTGCTGGTACACTGTAATAAGAGGATGATAATTCTTCTCAGCACGGAATGTCTTCTTCCTCTTCTCATTCTCGATGTAAGATTCGCACTGAGCGTCATATACTTCCTTATCACGGAGATACTCATTAATGATTTCTTGGGATGTTTTCGATTTGTGACTTTTCTTGGACTTGATCGATCCCTGATGTTTCATTGACTCAATAATATCCTTAGTAGAGATTTTGTCCAAATATCCTTGAATCATGACACAGCATTTCTCGATAATCTTTTGATCGTATCCGTAAATAATAATCTTCGGAGTCGAATCAACACCATCTAGCTTGATCTTCTCGGCAGGAGAAGTTACAAAATGAATAAAGTATTTATGACCCATTTTAGAGTCATTGTCAGCAATAAACTGACGAAGGTCGTTAAAGTGATAATATTTAATCATCTGTACGTTAGGAAAGGTCCCACCATTAACGTAAGCATTAAAGCGATGTTGGTATTCATGGGTATTACGAGCTTTACGCGCTTGAGCGGACATATTAAAACGAGATATATTTATATTATCTTTATCTTATATCTATCATTACCAAATGATATCAATATAAATAGATTTTCAATTTTTTTTAATATGATTATTCATAAAAATGATAATATGAACTTGTAATTGAACAATAATCCATAGGTGTGAAATTATATTTATTTTTAATTAAAGGTATTAATGTATTACAACACATTTTATTTAAACAAATATAATGATAAACTGTATTTCCATGTGTATCTCTAATCTCTAAATTACTAATACTATATAATAAATTATATATATCTTCATAATTATGTTTACATGCTAAAATAATTGCAGTTTCATTTTTTTTATTCACACAATTAATAATTTTATTTAAAAATTTAAACAAATATTTTACAGTATCATAATACCCATTCATAGATAAAATATGTAGAAATGTATTTGAGTTTTCATCTGTGTACTTTATATCAATTAATTTATTTTCAAGTAAATAATTTATTAATTTATAATAATTTTTTTGTGCATAATAAATAATAATCTTATTATTATCTTCTAATAAATCAGGTTTTATATTTAATAAAAGTTTTAATATATCTAAACTACCATTATTTAATATATATAAAATATTATTATTATTTTCAGTTTTATAATTTAGAATATTTTCTTTATTTGTTTTTATTAAAAAATAAAAAGATCTTAGTAAATTTTTATTAATTATATCATCAATGAAATTAAATAATAAATTATTAATATTCTGACTTTCATAAATAAATTTATATAAATCAAAATTTTGAGATATTAAAATTATATATAATTTATAGAACATTGATGTGTTACTATTTTTAACAAAATATTCCATAATATTAACAGAATTAAAATTTATAATATTTTCTATTAAATCTTGTAGAATACATTTATATTTATTTTTAAAAATTATATTATTTGAATAATATTTATTAATTAAAATTTTAAATAAATTAATATTATCACATTTACTATATCCCAAAAGAATGTTATTATTAATATTTTCAAATAATAGATTAAAATTAGTATCATGATCTATATTATTTATATTTAATATATCAGATATATTATTATTTATTTTTTCATAATTATTGCTGATTAATTTAAACAAATCAGGATATAATTTATCTATATTTAAGTATAAGCACAAATATACAGGAGATCTGATAAATATAATTTTATTTAAATATTTAATTATTTCAATAATACTATTTTTAATAATTAATGAATTTTTTTTCTGTATTGACAAATAGTATAATGAATATTCTAGGATATTAATATTTGTAGTCTTAAATAATATATCTGATTGTAATATATTAACATTAAATTTTGATAAAGATTTTAGATCTAAATAATTTACCAAATCAATTATGCTATGTTTTTTTTTATTTTCTAATATTTTTAAATAATCTATTGGTAAATTAATATATGGATCTGTGTCAAACTGTTTATTATTTTCTAATAATTTAGTTAAATCATTTATAAAATTTTCATGAATATAAATTTTATTATTAAAATATAATATCTTATCTAAATTATTATCTAGTTTATCCATAAAGTTAATAATTTGAATATTATTTAAATTTATAATTTTAATATTAAAAGAATCAATAATAGTATTATCTTGATATAAATCTTCCGACTCATCAAAAATATAAATATTAAAATCTTTTTTTATAAAATCTCTATATTTTTTGTCATAAAATATACTTTTTATTAAAGATCCAGTTATCAAGAATTTTGTTGATATTAAATCTAAAAAAAGATTATTTGTTATTGAATTTATAAATTCTTGTATATATTTTAAATATTTTGAATCTCTTTTGTAAAATTTATTTATAGGATGTTCTGAATTATATATGTATTCAGGATTATTAATATCTTCAAATATTAATTTGTCATCAAACATATAATTATATAAGTTTTATAATTATATATATATTTAAATTAAATTTATTAAATTCTTTATTTCTTGTAAATATGTGTTATATCAGAATTGTCAGTAGAATAATTATATTCAATTTCTGTATCTTTTATAGGATTTGTAACCAATGGACATGAACTAAATACATGTTTAGTTAAAGTTCCAATAGAATTTTCAAAAGGTAAAATTATTGTTTTTTTTTTAAAATTACACAATACCCTTACTATTTTTTGAGCAAGATTATATTGTAAAGCATCATCTCCATAAAACCACCAATTTGATAAATATTTTAATTCATATTCATACTTATTTATATTTGATATATTTAAAAATCTTTTTCTAATTTTATTTTTAATTTTCTCTAGTAATTGAAATTCAGATTGTATTTGATGAAGTTCTCCATTAATATTACTTAATTGAATATCATGATGCATTAATACTCCATTTTCTAATATATATCTATTATTGCATGATAAAAATATAATAAAACCCATTGATATTGCTTTATGAGCAATACAATTTATTTTAATACCATTGTCTTGTAATGATAATATTTGTTCTATTAACGATAATCCTTCAAATACAGATCCACCGTTAGTATAAATATATATATTTATTTCAGAAGAATTCATTTTCTGTAAATTTAAAATATTATTATTTATACTTGCTTGATTAATTTGAGATCTAATTGATATTGTATTTGTATCATTTAAAGTTATAGTATCTGCAAACAAATAAAAAAGTACTAATATGGACATTTAAATATATATATTTTATTATTATTTAAATATAAATAATATTATTATCAATTTTTATTTTTTATTCAAATTAGTAATTCCTAAGTATTTACAAATAATTACTTTATGATTACCAGGAATAGCTATTTTACCGGATTCGTAATCACTTAAAATAGATTCTTTAATATTACATTTTGAAGCAAGAACTTTACGTGAGATTTTTTTGTTTACTCTTTCTTTTTGAATTAATTTCCCGCTAAATTTATTAACTTTTTTTTTGATTGGATTATCTTCTTCATCGGTTTTAATATAGTTAACACTTTTATTACCACCACCATCACCTTTTACTTTTTTCTGAGTTGCTCTTTTCTCTTTAACTAGTTCTTCATGTGTTTTCTTAAAAACAACTGGTTCCCAATCTTGTCCTTGCATATTATAAAATAATAATATTAAATTTTTAAAAATTAATACTAAAAAAATATTTTTTTCAATTTTTTAATCAATTAGATGTAAACTAAATGTATTTACAATGTCTCTTAATATACTGTTACAAGCTTCATCTAGTTTCTGAATAATTTCGAATTTATTTATACTTGTTGCAATATTTTTCAAATCAGAAAGTATATTGTATAATTTTAACATATTTTTTGAAAATATTCCTAAATCATCTCCAATATTATCAATTAAAGGAATTAATTCTAATATTGATTTCCCAGAAGACCATTTGTATGAAATATCAACATAACCTAATGTTAATTCCCAATAATTACTGTAATGATATATTTCTAATTTACTTTCTTCTTCCATGCAATTATTACAAACATTCTTTATTTTATCTATCATATTTTTAACACCTACTGTACAATAAATAATATTCTCATTATTTTCAATATTATTAAATATTATTTCTTCAGGTTTATTTTTAACATCTTGTAATACTACATCATATTCTCTTTCAAGTTTAGATTTATCTAGTAAAATAGATAATATAGATACAATCTCTGAATAAGTAATTTCATCATTATCTAATATTAAATTAAAAATTTCAATTAATAAAGGAGAACACTCACATTCATTTATTTGTGAGGCAGATACCCCCTTTATAGTTAATTCAGAATTATTATCAATATAATTAAATTTTTTAAGAAAGTTTTCTAACTGTAAACATCTTTTTACATTTTCATCACCATTTAGGTAATTAAAATAATCTATATTATAAGAATAATCATTTTTTAAATTTAATATTTGATTATATATATCAAAATTTACTTTATTTTTTTGGATAATATCTTTCAATGATGCTAATTCTTTTTGTTGTTTTTTAGTTAATTTTAAAGTAATTTGAGAATTATTGTTTGATGTTAAATTAATATATTTCTCAAAATAATTTACTAATTCTATATCTTTTGACAATATTAATTCAAGTTCTTTAATTTTTTCTTTAATTTTTTTATTTTCTTCATTTAAACTTTTACTTTTGATAATATTTTGAGCATTTAATAATGTATTATTAATAATACTATCCATTGTTCCTGATAATGATTGTTGCAATTTTAAATATATATTATAGTCAATATACATTTTTGATTCAATAGTTGGCATTTTTCCAAATATCATATTTCTTAAATCTTTTTCTGTATAAAATTCATATAATGGGCATAGAATAGCATGACCAAATTTATCTTGTCCTCTTCTTCCAGCTCTACCACAAATTTGCTTAAATTCATCTGGTCTTAATAATCTATGTTTATTATTTGAATATTTTTTAATATTGGTTAAAATAATAGATCTTACAGGCATATTTATACCGACTGAAAATGTTTCAGTTGCAATTAAAAGTTTTATGAATCCATTTTTAAACATTATTTCTATTATTTCTTTAAAAATTGGTAATAATCCAGAATGATGAAAGCATATTCCTTTGCAAATTAATTTATGTAAAGTGGAATAAATAGGTAATTTTTCATAAATATCTTTAAATGATGATATTCTCTTTGTAAACTCATTTGAAGCTAATGAAGATTCTTTACTAGTTAATAATGAATTGGTAATACTTTGAGCAATAGATTCACATTTTTGTTTTGAAAATACAAACATAATTGTTTGAAATAAATTATTATTTTTACAATATTCAACAATAGAATTTATCATATTATTTTTATAATTTTTTTTTATTGATTTTAAATATGAATCATAATTTTTTTTTGAATTCATATAATTATTAGAATTAAACTCATTATTAGAATTACATATTATAGAAGAATTTAAACCATCATAAATATAATATGTTAATGGCACGGGTCTCTTATCCTTTTTGACAACAACTATATTTTTCTCTTTAATTTTCCCAATCCATTCTGCAAATTTTTCAGGTTTATTTATTGTTGCTGATAACATTACTAGTTGAATATCTCTATCAAGTAAAGTTATAGTTTCTTCCCATACATGACCTCTATCATCATCATTAATATAGTGAACTTCGTCCATGATAACACATTTAATTTCATCTATAAAATCACTTGTAATAATATTATCTTTATTTATAGAGCCATTTTTTAATTTATATAAAGAATTATTCAAAATCTCTGCTGTTGCAATAAGTACTTGACTATCAACATTTTCCTTATTGTCTCCTGTTAATATACCTGGTATAATATTATAAGGTTTTAGTAATTGTTTAAATTCATTAAACTTTTCATTCGATAGTGATTTTATAGGTGTTGTAAATATAACTTTATTTCCATCTAAAATATGTTTTATAATTGCATATTCGGCAACTGTTGTTTTTCCAGATGCTGTTGGTGCACATACAAGAATATTTTTATTATTATTAATACCATGAAAAGCAAATTTTTGAAAATCATCCCATTCATAACCTCTATTTGGTATTACAAAATTATTATCTTTTAAATCGCATTTTCCATCGTTTATTTCAACAAAATTCATATAATAAAATATTAATAAGAAATATTAGTAATATATTTATGTATAATTAAATCAATTTTATTATATAATAAATTATCATGTATAACAAATTTTTTTTTAAGATAATTATATATAATGTCCAATATTAATAATGGAATGTTAACAAAAATATGGGGTCCTCATTTATGGGAATCTCTTAATTCAATTGTTTTTGGTTATCCTGTAAATCCAACTCAAGAACAAAAAAATAATTATAAAAAATGGTTAATTGGGATTGAACATATTTTACCTTGTAAATATTGTAGAGAATCATATTCTAAATTTATTAGATCAGGATATTCTGAATTAACAGATGAATCAATGAAAAATAGGGATAATTTATGCAAATGGATTTATAATATTCATAATAGAATAAATGAAAAATTAGGAGTAGATTATAAGTTATCTTACGACGAGTTCATATGTAAATATGAATCACAAAGAGCTAAATGTGTGAGTAAAGATAATGGTTGTACAATGCCTGTAGATTTAAAAGCTGAATCATATATAAAAGCTGAAATAAGACATGCTCCTGTAATAGATTATGAATTATGTAAAAAATTTTCTAATTATGCAAAATTAAGAGGATTAAATAATTTTGATATATTTTTAGAAAAATATAATAGTATATTTGTAAATAATGAAGATAGATTAAAAAGAGATATTTCTTGTTTTAAAATTATAAAATATATGAGAAAAAATTCTATTGATTGTACTGAATCTTCAGGAGAATTTTATAAATTACCAACTATACATGAATTAATATTATTAAGTATGAGATGTACAAATATTAGTTTACATTATATTAATGAAATTATTAGTAGGTTATAAATAAATTACTCTGAAAAATTATTATTAAAAATATTTGTATATTTTGATTTAGTATATAATTGATTATTATATATTATATCTTTCTTTACCCATTCGAGTTTTGTTATAGGACAAATTTTATGAGTATTATTATTTTCATTAATTTTTAATTTATTATTCAATTTACTATTCCAATCTTTCAAGCATTTTTGAAATACAGCATGATTTGATTGGGATATTTCTATTGGTCCAGAATTATTTTCATAAAAACTCTTTTTACAAATAGGACATTCTTTATTTTTTATATCTAATTCCCAAAATACATTTAAATTAGAATCTTTTACTTTAATTTGAATTTTATTATCGACCATATTAAATTTTTTTCACCTATTATTAATTAATTTAAAAATATTTAATTATCAATTTTTTTTTTATCACAAATAAATTTATTATTATAATTAATATTAAAATAATTAGTAAATATATTTTTTTCATTTTGTTTTATATTATTATTAAAACATATATATCCTACAATATTATTATTATTAATATTATAATAACTTATAGCTCCAAAAATAAAGTTATTATTACTTGTAAATATAGAATATTCTTTCTTATTTTCAATACGCTCTTGCATTAAATATTTTACAATATATAAATTACATAAATTAGTATTTAGTAAAACAAATAACTTTTTATTTATTGTTTTTGTATATACATTTTTCATTTGAAAATATAAATTATTAATATCCAGAATTTTACATGGTAAATGATTGGTTATTAATGATAGACCACAACCTGCAGCATTCCGGTGACCTCCACCCAAAAAATACTCTGCTATTTTACTAACATCAGTTCTATCCAAATCTGATCTTAAAGAAAATCCAGTATTATTTTCAAGTGTATTATGTGTATAAATGGCAGAAAAATTTATATTTGGAAATTTTTTTAATAAATTATTTCCTATTTCATTTTTTAAAATATCAGAATTAACATGTGATACGAAATAATATTTATTATTTATTTCCATAAAATAATTTATTGCCTTTTTACTAATTGTATTAATATAATTATTGTTTTGAATAACCATTCCTTTTCCATAAGGAAATACAGTAGATTCAATATATTCATTATCTAAAAATTTTTTGTATTCTTCAAATTTATAATCAATTGTTTTAATAAAATACGTAAATTCTTCTGTGTTGGGTAACTTTTTCAACCATAAATCATTATCTTCAACATATTCAATAAATTTAGGTACACTAGAATTAGGAAAGAAATATTTCCATGTTATAAAAGCTCCACAATGATTCATATCAAAAACTTTATATTTATCATCTATATCTTTTAATTCAATTAAAGCACTTTTATGATGATCAAGGATTAATAATTTTTTTGTATCATTTATTAATTGTTTTATAATTATATTTTTGAAAGAAAAATCACAAATTAAAACATTTTTATTTCTTAAATCTGGAGGTTTATCAAGGTATGATACCGGAATAAATCTAACATTATTTTTAAATAAATTATTTATACTTATAAAATACCAGCAACAAAAAGCAGATGTAAAACCATCTATACAATTGGAATGATATAAAACTACATTTATTTCTGTTGGTTGTAGTAGTTTACTTTCAAAATTATAATTGTTCATTAATTATTAATATTATAAAATTATTTTACTATTTATGTATTATTTTAATAACAAATCATATAAAAATACTTTAATATATTTTATTATTTTAATTTATAATGTCATATACACAAAATGATTTAATAGATATAACAATGAATAAATTAGAAAATATTAGTAATAAAAATAATATAAATGTTGTAAAACCTATAATAGAATTTAAAAATCATAAAACACATTTTAATAATTTTATTAATGTATGTGAATCATTTAATAGAGGTAATGATGGAGACATAAAACATCTACAAAGTTTTTTTGAAAAAGAAACAAATATGAAATCATCATTTGATATTAAAAATAATTTATTAATTTATGGAAATATTCGTATAAATAAAATTCAAGAAATAATTAAAAACTATTTTAATTTATTTATAAAATGTAAAACTTGTAATTCTCCACATACAATTGTAATTAAAAAAAATAGAAATTTTTTTCAAAAGTGTAATAAATGCAAAAATGAATCATATTGTTTAAAAGATTATTAAGTAAATGTATCTTTCTGATATGCTTCTTTGATTTGTTCAAAAGTTTTTTTATATTTTTCTAACTTTTCAGAATATTTAACTATTTGATCTTTAAATTGTGTATTTTCAAATTCATTTACCCATTCACCACATTGTTTTAAAATATCATCTTTTTTTAATTTAAAATGTTCAATAATAATTTCTTTAAATTGAGAATAAATATTTGGATCGACTAGAAAATCTCTAATTGTTGATTGCATTGTATATAATCGAATATTAAAATTATACTTTATACTGGCTTCTCTACCATATTTTGTATTAATTGAAGATTCATATCCAGGTTCACAAAAATAGGGTTCTTCTATTAATATTTGCCCCAATATAGAAATTACTACTTGATATAATGTAGATTCTTTGGGAATCCATAATTCACTTTTATCAGGTGATGGGCCAATATATGTATTTAGTATTGAAATACATACTTTTCCTGAATCATACAAATTAGGACTTAATCTATTTCCTCCTGTATTCTTAAACCAAAAATCTGGAGGAATTTTAGGAAAATCAGATGACATAAATGCATCAAATATAAAACAACCATTTTGATAAGGAGTATCTATGGGTCCTGTTATTAAATATTGTTGTTTATTAGGTTGTGCTTTATCTATAGCAACACATATAGTTGCATTATAATCAATTGGTAATGAATCAGATAAAGTAGGAATTTCACTAGATAATCTTTTAAAGCAATGTTTATAATTATCTTCTGAATTTATTTTTTTGGTATAATAATATTCTGAATCTGAAAATATACAATATTTAATTTTATATTTTGACATTGATTTTATATATTCTGATTCTTTTGTAGATATTTGTTGTTCTGTCTTGGGTTCTTTATCTTCAGATGATGAATCTAAAATATAATTATAGTTATTATATATCATAGTCCATAATTCATATATTACTAGCGCAGTTTCATTTGTATCATCTAGTTGTAAAGAATCAACCGCATATTTATAAATTTTAATTATAATATCGTGCAAATTTCTATTATTAACATCCATTTTTAAAAGATATATACTATCTTTTTGGGCAAATAACTTTATAATTTCAAAGTAAATTTTATAAGTAATAAAATTTTTACTTATATGCATAAATGATGCCATTTCAAGCTGATCAATTAAATATTTTACAATTATAGAATTTTCCAATAATTTTATTATCTGGGGAGATAATTCAATATTTTGTATACAGGTTAATAATTGACTAAAAATATCTAAGATTACATTATTTCTTTCTTCTTGTAACTTTGTATATTCTTCAGGATCCCATGATGATAATCCTTTATGACCATATCCAGTACCAGATTTCCAAAAATTATTATTTTTATCAGTATTGTTAGTATTAACACAAAAATCTGATATTTTTTTTAAATTTAAATTCTTATCTATTTCATCAATATAATTAACAGAAGTAATACTTGATAAATTACATAAAATATCCTGAATTTTTAAATAATTTTTTAATTCATTATCTTCTAAATTTGATTCTAATTTTAAATTTATACTTGCAAAGTTATCCAAAATATTATAAATATGATCAATTATTTTAATATAAGATGTATTTGGTATCCAATAATCTAAACTTAGAATTTTAGTATTTGCTAATCTCATTGATAATGAATTACTTAAATGTGGTTTATATACTTTAATTTTGGGGGGTATATTTGGATAATTAATTTTATCAATAATAAATTTAACATTAATATAATTATATGATGATTTTTTATTCAATAATAATAATTCTTCATTCAATTTATTTGAATTAAAATTAATAAAATTAATATCCCATTCATACGGATTATTGTTAAATATTGAAATACTTCCATAATTTTTATTTTTAAAATGTTTAAATAATGTAATATATTCTCTTATCAATAATGATTTAGCTTCATGGGATATTCCATGATTTTCAACATTATGAATTAATTTTTTAAAATAATTTTCTTCTTTTTCAAATAATATATCATCATTTTTATTATCAAAAATATTATCTATTTTAACTACAGTATTATTAATAAAATATTTTTTTGCAATCTTATTAAACTTTTCTAATAATTTTTCAATAGATGGATTTTTTAGTATACTATAATGATTGAGTCTATTTAACCATACATCATTTGCAGAATTTTGGTGTATAAAAACATAATGTTTATTAGTATTATCAATCTTTAAAATTTTAAAATCAACACCATTGTACTTAAATATATAATAATTGTTTATTTCATTGAGTTCAATACTACCCGTGTTAAATGATGATTTAATCATATAAAAAATATTATAAGGAAGTATAAGAATTTATTTAATATAATAAAATATCAATTTTTTCGTTTAAAATAATTATAAAATTATCAGTACCTAAAAATTTTTTATCTATAATTATAATATACAAATGTTAGATAACGAAATAGAAATAGCTCTTAACGAACTTACTGAAAACGAACTCAACTTTCAAGTAATTGAAGGCACTGAACTTGTCGGCGGCGCCAAAAAAAGACGCGGTGGCAAAAAATCCAAATCCAAATCTAAATCGAAACGCAAAGCCGGTTCCAAAAAAAAGAAATCCAAATCCAAATCTAAATCCAAACGTAAACAAAGCCGTGCCAGAAAATCGAAATCCAAAGCTGCCAAAGCCGCCAAACCAGCCAAAAAATCGAAATCCAAATCGAAACGCAAAGCCGGTTCCAAAAAAAAACGTGGCTCAAAACGCAAACACTAAATTAATTAACTAATTAATTATTATTAATTATTATTAATTATTATTTATTATTAATAAATATATTAAATATATTAATATATTTATTTTTAAAATTGAATTAATGAATGATATTTATTTTTTTTTTATTTTTATATTTGATGATTTATTTTCTAAATTATTCATATCATATTCTAAAATATCATCACTACTACTATCATTATTTTGATTGTCTTCAGAGTTTTGATTATCTTCATTTTTTTCTTTATTACTTTTTTCATCATTTTTTTCATTATTTGATTTAGAATTATACATTAAAAATAAAAATTTTGGAAGTTCTAATAATTTATTATAAATGCATAGTCTATACGATGGATATAATGTATTTTCAAAATATGATATACTTTTTTTAAAATTAATTATAATATCAGAATTATTATATTTTTTTACTATTTTTTTTATAATATTACATATTACAATTGGAAATGTTGTTGTTTGAGAATTATCACTTTTTAGAAGTAATAGATCTAAACAAAATATAAATGATATGATATTTGTAATGTAAAATAAAATACCTTTAAAACACGTATTATTAATTGATATAATCATGTAAATAAAACAACAAGACAGCCAATTATTGATAATTTCTAAATTATTATTTTCTTTATCATCTAAAAATAATAATGTTTTTACTATTGTATATAAACAAGATATTAATGGAATATAATTAATTATTAATATTCCAGACAATAAAAATATTAAAGGAATTAATACTAATTTAAATAAAAAATATATTATAATATGTGTCGACTTTAATTCATTTATTTTATTACTTAATTTATTTATAAACATAATATTATATATATTTTATTTTATTTAAATACTTTTTATTAAAATGTTATATAATAATATATCTAAATTACAAAATTCAATTGTATAATTTTTTTTATTTAATATATCATTATTTTTATTTAAAATAGAATATATTTTATTATCAATAATAATATCTTTTTGGGTAATTAAAATATTTAAGAGTAAATATTTAACAAATATTTTTCTATAATCAATAAAACTAATATTATTTTTTTTTAATAATATAAAAAACTCTGAATTATTATCAATTTTAATATTTTCTTTATAATTAAAATCTTTTGGTATTTTTGTTAAATAATCTAAATTTAGATTTTTTGAATTATTTTTATCTTTTCTAGTAAGTTTAATATCATTATTAATAATAATTTCATAATTTTTCTTTTTTTCTTCAATATATTGTTTTTCTTCAATAGTATTTATTTTTTTTTCTAATTCTTTATTTTTTTTTTCTAAATTGTCAATATATTTTTCTATATGTGTTGAAAAATAATATTTATTAGGACAAATTAATAAATTTTTAATACATTTTGTATTTAATGCTAATCCTTTATTTAAAATAAAATTTACAATTGTAATATTGCCATAAAAACAAATATTTTCTAGACATTCTATAGTTATATTTAATTTATTTTCACTCACAATTTTTTTAAAATCAGATATACTTGTAATATTTTTACATAATATTTCAAACGAAGTTTGAGACATTTTTATCAAATGTTTATAAGGATAAAATTTATATTGTGAACATACATAAATATAATCATCTTTAAATTTTATATTATATTTCTCAATATTATCAATTTCTAATTTTTTTTTGGTTAATGTTAAAACATGATCATATGTAAGTATACATCCATTCAAAACTAATTTATTAATAATTTTATTATAATTGTTATTATGATATAATTTTAAATTAGTAATATATATACCTAATGTATCATTTGTAGGTTTTATATTATTATTTAGTATATATTCTATAATATCATCTTTAGTATATTGACAAGAAATATTTAAATAATCGTAATTTAAAATATTCTTATCATAATTTAGTTTCTGAATAAATGATAAATTTTTATACATAATTGAATTTGTAATTATACTTTCTGGTATTTTTATTTTATTCTCAATAAAGTATTCAACCAAAAATTCATAAGAATCTATTTGACTTTCTAAATATTTTATATTATCTTCACAAATATTTATTTTTTTTTTTTGAAATTTATCTAAAAAATTTTTTTTATCATAGTTATATCTTGAATTTGTATAATAGGTTTTATAAAAACAACTGCAAAATATTTTACCATCTATTGTTTCTTTTTCCAAAATATAATCAATTATTTTTTTATGCATTTTATTTGAAATTATAAAATAAATTAATTCAACACTCAATGAATCTAAATAATTATCAAGTAAATATTTATTAATTTCGAATATTTTATCAATAAAATCTTCACCAACAGTTTTAGTAGAAATTGTTTTGTCAATTATTTTTTCGTTATTATAAATTTCTCTTAGAAATAATTCATAATTTATAGTTGATCTATATGGAATAATGTAAATATAAATTAAAATTTTATTTAATATATTTTTCTCAAGAATAAAATTATTACTAAATAACTTGTGCAAATTATTTATATTTATCTTTATTTGAGATATTTTATAACGAGATGAATGGATATTAATTAATTCATTTTGCTCTAATAATTCTGCATAAGATTTATCAATATCGCAATTTATATTTTTTTCACCCATATATTTACTTATTTTACTAAACTTTAACTAAATTATAAATAAAATTATTAAGATTTCTAAAACTAATTTTTTCAATATTATTTTTCAAAATATACTTTAATTTATCATTCAAATAAATTTTATTTTGTTTTAATAATTTATTTTTTAAAATATACTTTATTAGTATATTTCTAAATCCAATAAAAGATAAATCTGATGAAATATCTAACTCTTTTAATATTTTTGAATTCCAATTCAATTTATTATTATATTCAAATGTATTGGGAATAACTTTTAATTTAAAATCTTCAACTGGATCTTCAATAGATAATTTATCTATTTTACATTCAATATTATCTTTGATTAAAAAATCATCACTTATAAAATCTGTTTTTTTCTTTTTGGAAGGATTTAAATTTGATAATTTATTTTTCAATTCTATATTTTCTTTCCTTAACATTTCCAATTCATCTTGTTCTTTTTTATATATATATGCATAATTATCTATTAAATTTAAAACATATTGCTTGGATATATTAGATTTTATTATATTTATTAAACATCTATGATTGCAGTTTATTTCTGAATTATATAAAATATAATTAATTATAGGTGCATTAGTTTTTATTGTACATGCATTTTCTAAACATTTTTGAGTTAATTTTAAATTAGGATTGTTTTCTAATATTTTTTTCAAGTGACTAATACTTCTATCTTTACTACATTCAATTTCAAGGCTTTTCGTTGTGTGTTTTATATGTTTATCATAAGGGAAAAAATTGTAGTCTGAACATACTTCTACAAAATTTTCTTCAAATTTAATATTATATTTTTCAAAATCAGATAATTCAATTCTTAATTTTGTTAAATTAAGAATATTGTCATATGTGAGATAACAACCATAAAATACCAATTTTTCAATACATGAAATAATTTTAAATTTATTTGAATCGTGGATATACTCTGAATAGTAATTGTTATGAATTAAATTTGAACATAATTTAATATATTTTTTTTTTAACGCTTTCATTAAAACATTTATAGCATCGTCTATATTTTTAATATTAAAATTTAACAAATATTCAATTAAATCATAATTTAGATATTCACAAGTTTTAAACAATATTTTTTCATTTATAAAATTATAATTCAAATCATTTAAATCCATAATTCTTTTAAATATTTCCGGTGTACATGTTGAAACAATATTTAGTAATATATCTTCTGAAACTATTCCATCATTATTTTTTTTAAAGTATTTAAATAATATTTTCTCAGTGTGTAAAATATATGAACATGAATTCAATATATCTTCATCCGTGAATAATATTTTATTATATTCAATATCATATTCTTTATTTTCAAATCTATTATTAATAATATCATCGTAAAATACTCTAAATTTAAAATTTAGGTATTTAATTGGTACATTTAAACAAGAAATAATTTTTAATCTAATTTTATATTGCGATGAAAAATTTTTTTTATAAATACCTAATTTTTTATTCTTTAAAATATATCCTAAAATATTCATGTTAATATCATCAAGATAATTATTTATAAAATAGATAGCAAAATTTGTATAATAATTAGCATTAAAATTTGGTTCTCTGTAATTCATAAACGGTATGACAAATATAAACATTAATATTTTATTTAGTTCTTTTTTTTCAGGAAATTCAAAATCATTTCCACATAATTTTAATAATAATTCAAATACTATATTATGTTCTTCAAGAACATAATAGGTTAAACTATTTTTTCCTACATACTTATTTATATAATTGCATAATCTTGTATAGTCAGATTGTAGTTCAATAAAATCAGGCATTTTAAAATAATATTGGTTAAAAAAAATAGATAAGGAATAATTTTATTTTTTTTCAATTTTTTCCTCTTTTTTTTGTTCTGGATATATTTTCTCAAAGGGTGAAAAATATTTACAATTAAAATAAAAACCGTAAATACATATTATAAACATAATAATACAGTAAGAAATAGCTATATATAATGGGATTTTTGTTTTACATTCATTAATTATATTATTATTATTAAAATTACTACAATTTAATGTATGATTCATCTTTTTTTTTTTATTATTTTACATAAAATTAAAAAAAAATCAATTTTTTTTCTCCCACTTTTCTGTATTAAGATTATATCGAGAATTACAATAATCACCTGCAGTTTTATTTTTAAAATCAAGTCCAATAAATTTATAATATTCTTCTAAAGTTCTATATTTACCCATTCCATACTTATCTAAATTTAGTTTAAACTCTTTAGGAACTTGTTTTAAAGTTACAATTCCTAATAAATATTTCATTCGATTTTTTCCTCCATATTTTATGTTATCTACAATACCTCCTTTATTATCATCCCAAAATAAAACTCTATCTTCAAAACCCTTATCATTTAATTTTTTATTTTCATTATATAAATGAAAACATACATTACTTTTTGGTGCTATTAATGTATAACCATGTGTCCATAATCTTGCTGATAATAACAATTCTTCTCCTTCAAAAACATATGTTAACCACGGATCATAAGGAACATCTTTTAAAAAATCAGATCTTAAAAACATCATTCCACCGGCAACATGGGGAATAACTAGTGGGAATTTTTTAAAATCATCTGTTTCGTATGCTCCACCTCTAATTATATTTTCAGCGTTTAGATTGGATTTACATGTATATGGTAAAGTATCATTAATATTATCTGGAATTTTTTCTTCTTTATTATAATTTGCTTTTGGAAAATAACTTAAAACAACTTTTCCATTAGTTTTTTTTTTTTTTGGAATTATTCTTTCACCATGTAAAACAGAATCAATACAAATTTGATCCCAATTTTTAATAAATTGTGTATGACTATCTATTTGAAAATAAAAAGTTTCTTTATTCCATAATTTTGATGCCATATATCTAGCATAAGTTGGACCCATAGCGTCATAATAAGGCAATCTCATAATTCTAATATTTTGTATTGGAATATTATGTCTATTTCTTTTTAATAATTCTTCTAAACAATCAGAATCATTAGAATTATTTTGCTGGCAAATACCTATAAATATTTTTTCAGGATTTTTTGCGTTTTTATATAAATTCAATATTGTATTTGGACACTCTGTATCCCTATAAGAAGCAATTGAAACAAATATAGAATTATTTTGTAATGGTGTAGGTATAAAATTTTCACATTTACTTGTGCTTATACTTGTTAAACATATAAATAAAACTGCTAGAAATATTAGTATTCTTTTCATTATATATTAATATAATAATAAATTATTATATTAACATGGTAATATTTTATTTTTATAAAAATTATATTTATTGGATCATTCCATGCAGTTCTACTCCATTAATTGCTCCCATTCTATCTTTGGTAGATCTTTTTTGATAAATATATTTATCATCTTTATGTACAATATTATATTGTAGTAACCATTCATATTCGTGTTGCTTTGTAGACAAAAATGTGTCATTAATCGTATTCAACGTAAATTTAGGGTCCCAAGAGTTAATTTTATTAATTTCTTCAATAAAGAATTTTATTATTTTAGAAGTATTATCAGATAACGATTGTTTTTCTTCTTTTTTTGTTTCTTTATCTTTAGATGATTGTGTTATTTTTGAAATTTCATGAATAAAATTTTTTAAAGCTAAACAAAAAATATTAACTAATTTTTCTCCTTCTTCCAATTCTTGTTCATTATTTAAAGGTATTAAAATTTTTCCGGTTACCAAATTTAGTTCATTATCTAAAGAATTTATAAATGTATTTATTTCGTGGTTATTTATAAATTCGGTTATTTCCGATGAAGACTTATTTAGACTTTCGGAATATTGTCTTGATAATTCTT
>Ga0163111_10000825_pt1 | contig 18689 bp, 18 predicted proteins | sample CRUFie1St18metaG_FD_109645 | JGI IMG/M metagenome (GOLD analysis project Ga0163111, IMG submission 109645) | Marine microbial communities from the Costa Rica Dome - CRUD Field 142mm St18 metaG | ecosystem: Environmental > Aquatic > Marine > Oceanic > Photic zone | place: Costa Rica: the Eastern... | reverse complement strand
TTCTCCAAGTCTATCTGTAAGGTATCTTGGTGTACTACTTGCAAGACCCCATCCACTTCAGCCTCGGCAACAGCTCTTATGTCAATCGAGCTGGGGGCTCCGGTGAGGTCTTCGGGAGCTGTCAAGGTCAGAATCGGGTTGAGAATGTCCCCTCCTGAGTTAAGTGTGTAGCCCCCGGGGGAGTCGAACTCGATAAGCCATGAGCTTGGGAAATTGGTCAGTACTTCCAAATCCACACCCATCGACTTGGTAGAATCGCCTCTGTGGACCATTTGCAGGGGGACCGCTGTAGTCTGTTCTGGCGCGATGTACTCCGTTGACCTGTCTTGACGGTGGTTTAGGGCAACCCCCCACTGCTCCATTATTACAGGTTCATGCTCAACAATGACGCTGTTTCCCTGAATGTCAGAAACCTCAAGCTCGACCGTATACTCGCCCGACGGGACCCCACTTGGGTAAGACCACAGGTATTCACCGAAGATGCCCTGACTTGTATCCTCTATGTCCTCGTCATCCTCATCTATGATATGGTCTATTCTGTAAGCTCCGTTTGGATCCCTCATCAGCAATCTTACCGAGTCGACGTCGTATCTTCCGAAACTGCTTTTCACATCGAAAGAAAACTGCATTACTCTTTCAGAAAGAATATCATTTGGATACCAATCAAGTTCAGGCCCCTCAGCAAGTTCCGCGCCTTCTCTCTGAAGAAGAACCAAGCTGTTTGCGATGGCGTTTGCCTCAATCTCCAGTGTACTGAACCTCTCGTCACCATCAATTTCATTCCATGCGACCTCAGCTTCACAACTGGAACCGCCTCCCCAGGGGCTACCCCCTCCTCCTTCACATCCAGACATATCTGCATCGATAATTAGTTCCAATCTTTCATCCTTGTCAATCGTAAAAGTTTCATCGCTTCCGATATCTATCTCGAAAGTTTCATGATCGAAGCTGCAACTCTGTGTTAGGCCGGGATTGCATGCCTCGGAGGACCATGAAGCAGAGCCGACTTGGGAACCTGAAGACTTCAGTGTAATTGTCCAGTCTACGGTTGCTGTATCTGGGCCTGTCGATCTCAGGAATATACCAATCGGAAGATAGTATGACCCGGAGCCAGAACCATGATTCGGTCTTCCGGCGACCTCCAGGCTGGAGAGCATCGGACTAGTTCTGAACTCTACACTGCCACTTAGAGCACTCATTGATTCCTGCCCTCCTGATTCAGGAACCTGAGTCGTGATGAAACCATCGCCACCAGCTGAGGAGTTTTGTGAGGCTATATACATGGTGTACAGGTTCATCTGGACGTCACTGGACGAATCGAATTTAGCTCCATTCTCCAGCTCAGTTTCAGAAACAGCGGTGACCCAAGAAGAGGCTACAAAAAGCAGGCATAGCACCAGTGCCGATGCATAACCTGTCTGGGCGGAGTTCGCTATACCTCTCTCTTGCACGGTTAACCCCCGACACAAGTGGCGTTAAAGCGTTCGTGCGTGATGAGCAGCAATTACGTCAATTTTGCAGTTGGCCAATACAGCTCATTTGGAGGCATTTGTGCGCTCTATTCAAGGAGTATGGCCCCCTCCTAGTAACCTGCAGAGGTACCCGAGCTGGTCAAAGGGGCCGGACTTAAGCTCCGGTGCAAAGTGCTTCGCAGGTTCAAATCCTGCCCTCTGCACCATTATCTAACTCTGGTCATTTGACAGCCGAGGGTCCCAGATTCTTCGAGGATATCAAGCTTAATTATCTGGACTCTGGCAGTTGTTACCTGCGGTGGCGTCATTAGGTTTTCGAGAATTCTTGAACCAAGGGACTCCAAAAGCGAAAACCTGCCTTCGCCAATCGCATTCTCAAGTGACTCCAGCAGGTACTCGTAATCCAGTACATGATTAATATCATCCTGCATTGGGGGTTCCGAGCCAGAAATTGATACCTCTAAATCAAAGCGAAGGCTTTGCGGGTTCCCTATCTCATGATCATGGATTCCAATGTCCACATCTCTGATTAGGTCCCTGAGGAAAATCGTAGTTTCTCCCATCCTAGTCCTCCGTTTCAAAAACCACGTCTCTGGCCCGGGACAGGAACCGCTCTCCTGAGTCAACGTAGATAATTTGTCCAGTGACGGACTTTGCTGACATCAGGTAGTTTACTGCTCCTGCGATGTCTTTCGGGGAGGGGCCGGATTGCAGAGGGGATTGAGATTGAGCTTTTTTGAAGCCCTCCGGAGTCTGTTCCGGACTTGGAAGCGTGTGACCTGGAGCCACTGCGTTTACCCTTACACTGGGACAGAGGCTCCTTGCCAACGTTTCTGTCATTCCTGCCATTGCATATCTGGAGGCAGTGTATGAAAGATAGTCTGGATTGGGTTGAGAAATTTTCTGATCGAGTATGTTTACCACTGATCCCACACACCCAGCTGGCATATTACGGTTCAATTCGGAAATCATCAACAAAGGCACTAGTGCGTTGACATGCATGTGGCTATCCCAGGATTCTTCTGAGACACTGTTTATGTCGTCGAACGAGAATAGTGACGCGTTGTTTACGAGTCCGACTACATCGCCCAATGAATGCCTTATGTCTGAGAAAAGGCCCTCGACCATTGATGCATCCGAAAGGTCACCAGAGAATGATAACGCCCTGCCACCCCCTGAATTGATAATGTCCACAAGTGAATTTGCCTGCTCGGATGAGGAATTATAGTGCACTGCTACACTAAACCCGTCATTTGCTAGATTCAAACAAATCTCTCTTCCAATCCTCACAGCCCCTCCTGTAACAAGAATCACTCCTTCGTCCATAACCCGCCGGAGGGTTTCTTCCCTATTACGGGTTGTATTGCACGGCCCCTTAGGGGCCGATGAGAACGATTAACTTCGGTACTCTACCCGGCAGACATATGGCGACTCGTCTACCTACCATCCAAGAGGCGGAAATAGGAGGCGGTTCATGCTCTAGTGGTCGGCCGGCAGAGCAATTGAGAAAAATAGGCAGAGAAAGGAAAAGGCTCCCTAGTTGGTTCAAGACCAGTCTTCCTGTCGGAGAGTCTCAGAACAAGTATAATGCTACAATGACCAGAGTGAAGGAAAACGGGCTCCACACGGTTTGTGAAGAGGCTCGGTGCCCGAATATACACGACTGCTGGGGCAGGGGAACCGCTACGTTCATGATAGCCGGTGACGTATGTACTCGAGGATGCAGATTCTGCGCAGTTGACACGGCCAGGAATCCTCCACCGCTAAATCCCGATGAGCCAAATGACTTGGCATTGGCAATCGAAAAAATGGGCATTCAATACGCTGTGATTACCGTAGTCAACAGGGATGACATTCCCGATGGAGGGGCCTCGCACTACAGAGAGTGCATCTTAGCTGTACATGAACGATGTCCCGAAGTGGGCATAGAGATTCTTTGCTCAGATCTGGATGGAAATCTTGACTCGCTCGAAATACTCCTTGAGGGCCTTCCAATCCGTGTGTTCGCTCACAATGTGGAATGTGTTCCACGTCTGGATAATTATGTCCGGGACAGGCGAGCGTCATTTACTCAATCATTGAGTATTTTATCTGAGGCCAAAAGAATCCGTCCTGACTTGAAGATTAAAACTAGTATCATGGTTGGATTAGGTGAGAGTGATTCAGAAGTCGTGGATGCAATGAGGGAGATACGGTCTTGTGGTGTCGATATGATAACCCTAGGTCAATACCTACAACCAGGAGGGAGGCACATTCCTGTGGATAGATTCCCTGAGCCTTCTCAATTTGCTGATTGGGATAGGGAAGCAAGAGATATCGGATTCTCTGCGGTGGCCAGTGGACCATTGGTTCGGTCAAGCTACAGAGCAGGATTGCTCTGGGAAGAGGCAACAGGTTCTGAGCCTGTCGTGACAAGGGAGTCGACAGGTTCTGCAGTCAGTCACCTAACATTCCCTAAAACGAACGGAGGCCAAATGATATGAGCGAATGGGGAGTGTTTCGGCCATGAGCAGTGAGAATAGCAATGATCCATTGTACGTTCCAGATGCTCCGCATAGGCCTGGCGACAAGGCAGATTTCACTGATTGGCCGTGGTCTCCGGGTGACCTTGAAAGGCCGGAGTGTGATTGTAGCGCATCCGAAACAGTAGATTTGGCTGAGGGGTTAGTCCGAGTTCTCGGGGATGACAACAGATCCTCAGGAAACTGGGACCCAAAGCTAGGCCCAGAGGTATTGATCGAAGGGTTGGAGCATATGATGAGACTCAGGATATTCGACGATAGAATGATGAAGATGCAGCGGACTGGAAAACTCTCTTTCTACATGCGTTCTTTCGGGGAAGAGGCAGTTGCCATAGCCCAAACTATGGCCCTCGAGAAGCAAGACTGGTTATTCCCAACGTACAGACAGCCCGGAGCGCAATTCGTCAGAAATAGGGATATGGTGAGCATGATTTGCCACTGCATAGGTAATGAAATGGATAATGTCAAAGGGAGGCAAATGCCAGTTCATTACACATACAAGGAAGGTCGATTCATCTCCGTGTCCAGCCCTGTCGGTACGCAATTCAGTCAAGCAGTAGGCGTAGCCCTAGCATCGAACTACAAGGGCCTTGATGAAGTGACCATAACATGGATCGGTGATGGGGCCAGCGCTGAGGGGGACTATCATTATGCACTGAATTTCGCAAGCATCTTCCAAGCCCCGGTAATTCTCAATGTGGTGAATAATCAATGGGCTATCTCCACTCACAAGAATTTCGCCAGTAAAAATGGAAATTTCGCCGTCAGAGGAATCCCATACGGCATACCAAGTATCAGAGTTGATGGCAATGATTTCCTAGCCCTGTACTCTGTGACCTCTTGGGCCAGAGAAAGGGCCTCCAGAGGGTTCGGACCTACGCATATAGAGGTCCTGACATACCGTTCTGGAGCTCATAGCAGTAGCGACGATCCCTCTAGGTACAGGCCGTCTGATGTTCACGACCATTGGCCAGGCGGTGACCCAATTTCACGTCTTCGCGACCACCTCAAAGAAATCGGGGAGTGGTCTGATGAGCAACATGATGAACTCTCGAAAAGGATAGATGAAGAAGTCGTGGCGGCATACAAAGAGGCTGTCAAGTTTGGAGACCTTGCAAATGGGCCATATCCTTCTTCTGATGCCATATTTACAGAGGTCTACGAGGAACCCCCTTGGCATTTGAAAGAACAATGGGATGAAATGAAGAGATGGAGGGACTCATGATGCCTAACATGAATATGGTTGAGTCGGTGAACAGTGCGATCGACACAATGCTGTCCAGAGACAATAATGTCATAATGTTCGGCGAAGATGTTGGATATTTTGGAGGGGTCTTTAGAACGTCAGACGGCCTACAAGAAAAGCATGGAAAACACAGAGTCTTCGATTCTCCACTCTCAGAAGGGGGGATCGCGGCAACTGCCTTTGGGATGGGAATAAATGGATTAAGACCTGTTGTTGAGATTCAATTTGCTGATTACATCTTCCCAGCTTATGATCAGATTGTCAACGAGATGGCAAAGGTCAGGCATAGATCAGGGGGAGAGTTCTGGTGCCCGGTTACCATAAGGACTCCCGCAGGAGGAGGAATTCGCGGTGGCCATCATCATTCCCAATCCCCTGAGTCGCAATTTACCCACACCCCTGGACTAAAAGTTGTTTATTGTTCAACGCCCTACAACGCAAAGGGACTTCTGATAAGCGCAATTGAAGATAACGATCCTGTGATTTTCTTTGAGCCGAAGAGATGCTACAGAGGCCCGTTTTACGGAGACCCACACAACGTCCCTACATGGTCCGGACATCCAGAGGCTGAGGTTCCAGACTCTCATTACAAAATCCCATTGGGCGAGGCTAGATTAGCGATGGAAGGGGACAATTGTACAGTCATATCTTGGGGTGCCATGGTTCATGTTTGTGAGCAGGCCATCAAGGACAGTGGTGTTTCCTGTGATTTGATTGACCTTCAAACATTAGTTCCTTGGGATAAGGATGCAATAGTGAAATCAATAACCAAGACTGGAAGATGCGTAATAGTTCATGAAGCCCCTAAAACCAGTGGTTTTGGAGCTGAGATGGCCGCTTCGATACAAGAAAGGTGCTTTTGGAATCTGGAATCTCCAATTGAGAGGGTTACTGGTTGGGACACCCCATTCCCCCACACCACTGAATGGGATTATATGCCCGGGCCTGACAGGGTTGTTGCGGCGATAGTGAGAACGCAGGAGGATTGACATGGCGAATTATGAATTCAAGCTGCCCGATATCGGTGAAGGAGTGGTCGAGGGAGAGGTGGTAAGCTGGCATGTCGCCATTGGAGATTCGGTCTCTGAAGACGATCCCGTCGTGGACGTAATGACAGACAAGGCGACGGTTACCATACCCTCTCCCACAGACGGTACAGTCGTATCCCTCAATGGGGAGGTTGGAGACATGATTGCAGTTGGTTCTGTGCTGATAGAGTTCGATACCGGATCTGGGGAATCGTCCCCTGAGAAGCACCCAGAGCCCGTTCCTGAGGAGCCGGTGGTCGTGCCTGATGAGCCCGTTCCTGTTGAGGCGGAAGAAATTCCTGTCGTGGCAAATAAAGCTCCGGCTAAACCAACTCCTGCTCCCCAAGTCACTCCGGTGATACCCAAGAGCAGGGGCGGCTCCATCCTTGCCAGCCCTGCAGTCAGGAGGAGGGCGAGAGAGTCAGGCATAGATTTGGGCTCACTCAATGGAAGCGGTCCTGCTGGCAGAGTAAGGCATGCTGATATAGACGCATTCTTGGCCGGAGGAGGAACTGTCAAGGGCGCACCTCCCGAAGCCTACTCAACCAAGAGGAGTGCGGTGAATGAGGTCAAAATTGTCGGCTTGAGGAGGAAGATTTCCGAACAGATGGTAAAGAGCGCCTTTTCTATACCTCATTTCTCATATTTCGAGGAAGTGGATGTAACGGAGCTGGAGGCTCTAAGGCAAGCCTTGAACTCCAGCAAGTCCGAGGACCATCCCAAGTTGACTTATCTCCCTTTCATAATGATGGCACTCGCCAAGATTATGCCTGAGCACCCCGAATGCAACGGACATTTCTATGATGAAGATGGAGTCGTTCATCGGCATGAGGCAGTTCACATTGGTATCGCCACACAGACAGACAGGGGACTTTATGTCCCGGTCGTAAAGAACGTCGAGGCTATGGACATCTGGCAAGCCGCAAGTGACCTGATAAGAGTCTCTGGAGATGCCAGGGCAGGAACTTCCAGCCTGGATGATCTCACTGGTTCAACCTTCACTATCACTAGCCTTGGAAGGGAGGGTGGACTTGGCGCGACACCGATTATCAATCATCCAGAAATGGCGATTCTCGGAGTCCACAAAGCAAGGGAGATGCCTGTCGTCAAGAATGGACAAATTGTAGTCAGGAGGATTATGAACTTGTCCAGCTCATTTGACCACAGAGTAATCGATGGTGCTGATGGAGCAAAACTGGTGCAACACCTCAAGAGGATGTTGGAGCATCCTGCAATGATATTCATGTGAGGGAAAGTGATGACTGAAGTCAGGAAATGTCAGGTTTTGATCGTAGGGGCCGGACCAGGTGGATATGTTGCAGGAATCAGGTCAGGACAATTGGGCCTTGATACCATTGTCGTCGAAGGCGACAAAGCCGGAGGAACGTGCCTGATTAGGGGATGTATACCAAGTAAGGCCATGATACACGCGGCTGAAAGGTTCGAAACGCTCTCGAAGCACAATTCAGAGAATGGGCACATGGGGATATCGATCGCATCGGAGCCTCAACTAGATATGTCGTCTCTAGTTTCTTGGAAAGATTCTATCGTTGATCGCTTAAACAAGGGAGTTGAGTCTCTAATGAAGGGATCAGGGGTCGAGTTAATCAAAGGATGGGCCAAATTCAGCGGACCGAAAAGGTGTACCGTGGAAACTGATGATGGGAATATTGAGATAGAAGCTGAGAATGTCATAATTGCCACAGGATCCTCCCATATAGATCTCCCTTTCATGCCCTGTGATGAAGAATTTATTCTTTCATCGACAGGAGCTCTGGAAATGGATTCGCTTCCCTCCAAGGTTGCAATAGTCGGAGGGGGCTACATAGGTTTGGAGCTTGGATGTGCTCTATCCAAACTCGGCTCTGAAGTGACAGTAATTGAAGGAATGGAAAGTATACTAGGGATTTTTGATAGGGAACTAAGGAGGCCTCTGGAATTGTGGCTCAAAAAGCATGGGGTTACCGTTCACACAAGCGCTTTGGCCAAAGGTACCGAAATCAAAGGTAGGGGGGCCTCGAAAAAGGTTGAGCTCGCCTACGAGAAAGAAGGAGAAATTCAAACAATAAAGGTGGATAAGGTACTCGTGACAGTTGGAAGGAGGCCGAATACCAAAGACTGGGGCTTAGAAACAATGGGAGTAAGAATGGATCAGTCTGGAAGATTCATCAGAACTGACAGACAGTGCAGGACGAATGTTCCGGGAATATATGCTATCGGGGATGTGGCCGGAGAGCCCATGCTAGCCCACAAGGCAAGTTCTCAGGGTGAGATGGTTGCCGAGATAATCTCTGGTCTGACAAGGGAGTTTGACAAGATTGCAATTCCAGCCATCGTTTTCACCGAGCCCGAGATCGTCTCTGTCGGTCTGAGCCCTGATGAGGCACTGGAACGAGGGGAGGAGATAGCAGTAGGAAAATTCCCTCTTGCCGCAAATGGTAGGGCACTTACTTTGGAGGCAGAGAAAACAGGCGGCTTCATCAGGGTTGTCGCTAGAGAGAGTGATAACGTCATACTGGGAATTCAAGCGGTTGGCAGTCATGTAGCTGAGTTGCATGGGGAATTTGTACTGGCATTGGAAATGGGCGCTCTCCTTGAGGACATAGCTGAAACGGTCCATGCCCACCCAACAATGACAGAAGCATTCCACGAGAGTGTCCTGAAAACACTGGGGCATGCCATTCATTCTGTTTGAGGTGTGTTGTTGAAGGAAATTCGCATTCTCAAACTTGGGATTATGGATTATTCTAGAGTATTTGATTTGATGAAAGTGCTTCAAAGTAAGAGGATAGCTGGGGAAATAGAGGATACTCTGATTTTCGTGGAGCATGAAGAAGTTGTTACTGTGGGGCCCAAGGCCAGAAGAGATAAAGTGAAAATTGTTGATTACCCTACCTTCGAAACAGATCGCGGAGGAGGAGTCACCTGGCACGGTCCGGGTCAATTGGTCGTATATCCGATTGTTAAGTGGGAGGGTGGCATGCAGAACGTGAGAGCAGTAATTGGGGTGTTAGAAGATTGGGGAGTTGCAGCCCTCGCAGAATGTGGAATCAGTTCTTACAAGGATCAGGCAATGCAAGGGGTTTGGGTGGATGGTCACAAAGTTTGTTCGATAGGACTGTCATTTCAAAAATGGGTTAGTAGACACGGTATGTCAATTAATGTGAACACTCCGGGAAATAGGGTCGAGGATCTTCCGGGTTGTGGCCTGAAAGAGGGCATACATACCAGCCTGAACAAGCTGGGATACGAAAGGGACGCCTCTGGCAAGAAAATAGATGTTACTAGCGTCGAGGGAGCACTTATTTCGACCTGTGAGAGGATTCTCAAAAGAAAGCCAATTTTGGATCAAACCTGGAGGGAAATTGATGATTCCTGAGAAAGGTGAGATGTTCAATCACTGGGGATTGAACCGAGAAAATGTTTTTCTGAATCATGGATCCTTTGGAGCGACACCTGTCGCGGTTTTAGAAGAGCAGAACAGGGTAAGAAGAATCATGGAAAGTGATCCTGTCCATTTTGTGGAAAGACTCAGTAATGAGATGTGGCAGAATTCAGTCAGTAATCTCTCAAAATTTCTCAATGCCGACCCCGCTGGCATGTTATTCGTAGAAAATGCCACCACTGGAGTGAATACTATACTCAGGTCATTGAACCTCTCCGAGGGAGATGAGATCATTGTTCCAGATCATGCATATCAAGCTTGCAGGAATGCCATTGATCATGTTACGAGCAAATCCGGGGCAAGAACAATAGTGGTTAGGATACCTTTCATTGTAAACAAAGACTCAGATATTATTGACCCGATTTTATCCGCAATTAGTGAAAAAACTGCCTTGGCAATGATCGACACAGTATCAAGTCCGACTGGCATCAGGATGCCATTTGAAAAATTAGTGGAGGAGATCCAAAAAAGGGGGGTAGATGTTCTTGTCGATGCAGCACACGGCCCGGGCATAGTCCCCCTTGACCTCAGTAAGCTGAATGCCGCTTACATAACTGGAAACTGCCACAAATGGGTTTGTACCCCCAAAGGATCAGCTTTCCTGCACATTAGGGAAGATAAGCGTGGTGGAGTAAAGCCACTCGTTATCGGACACGGATACTCGAGTGAATTGCCTTTGAATGAAAAGTTTCGGATGGAATTCGACTGGACTGGGACACGTGATCCAAGTCCGTGGCTCTGCATCCCATACGCCATAGGACACTTGGGCTCACTGGTCCACGGGGGTTGGCCAGAAATAATGCGTCGGAATCATGAAATGGTTATCTACGGAAGGGACCTTCTATGTGAAGCTCTTGGAACATCCCCCCCTACACCCAACTCCATGGTTTCTTCAATGTCGTCCATCGAACTGCCGTGGGATGAGGATGTCGTTTCTGTGCCACTTGGAGGAGACCCATTGCACAACCTTCTATTTGATAATTATAAGATACAGGTCCCGGTTATTCCATGGCCTAACCATAATAGGAAATACATCAGAATTTCTGCCCAATTATACAACTCGAAGGAAGAGTATGAATACCTCTCCAATTCGTTGACTTCCATCCTAGGGCTCTAGGCAACCATTCAAGGGCAAGGTCATCGCCGTAATGGATATGCCCAGAGCGGTAGTGGCGATTACGGGGGCGTCCGGAGCCCGATATGGAGTTAGGCTGATTGAAGAGTTGAGTGATGCCGGATGGGAAATTGACTTGATTGTGACTAAGGCGGGGGATATCAACCTAAAATTGGAGTGTGAAATAACGTCTAAAGATCTCGCTCAAATCAAAGGAGTGTCGTTACATAAAAACACGAATCTGGCTGCTCGTCCAGCTTCTGGGTCAGCACAATACGACGCATATGTTGTATGCCCCGCTAGTGGCACCACTATTGGTAAGATAGGAGCAGGAATATCAGACAACCTTTCAACAAGAAGCGCTCTAGTTGCTATCAAAGAGAGGAGGAAGCTGATATTAGTGCCCCGGGAGACTCCAGCGCCTACTCCTCATCTGGAGGCAATGGCCAAACTATCCTCTTGGGGAGTGGTCATTCTTCCTGCAAATCCTGGTTTCTATAACCAGCCTCAGACTATAGAAGATCTTGTTGACTTCGTCGTGGCCAGAATTCTCGATCAGATGGGGGTTCAACATGAGGTTGGAAGACGTTGGACTGGTGAAGAAGTTTCACTCAGCTAATCGATGATTCTTCAATCAAAACCCGAATGGGTTCAATAGTCAGTGCGATATATCGTTACCATGGAAGCTGGCAAACCTTGGCCTGAGTGTTCGGTTTCGGAACTCAAAGACGAGCTAAGATCCAGGGGTATGCCAGTCTCAGGAAGGAAGGATGAACTGATTAAAAGACTCAGTGAATCTGTATTTGAAGCGACCATAGCCGATGAGCCCCCTGTGAAAAGAGAATTCAATTTCTTGGAAAGGATAAGGGGAGTTCCTTTACCCACCATCATCGTGATCTCTGTTTTGTTGGTTGGAGGCTCTGGAGGAGCTCTGATTTACAGCGACGACATACTAGATTTCATACAGGGTGAGCCTGATTATGTCTTACTGGAATTTGATTACTCAATGACAAGGGAATATGCACAAACCTTGGTGGATTTGGGGCACCCTGAGTGGGAGGGTAGAATGTCCGGCACTGTCGAAGAGGAAAATACTGCGAACTCAATCAAGAGTAATTTCACATCGATGGGAATTCCATCCACTATGGATGAATTCGATGTAAATATTTTTCAGATCGGTAACGAACCTGATCTTTCAATTTGCATTCCAGGAGATATTGGGTCCATCTTCGGAGGTCCGGCTCCCTGTTCAGTCGCAGATTTAAACCGAGAAATTATACAGTTCACACACAGGGAGGACTACGTCATTCAAGGCTACAGTGGTAACGTGGACGTCCTGCACTCGGAGAGTGCGGAAATTATCGATCTTGGAAATGGGAGTGAAGAATCTGATTGGAGCTCCGCGGCAAGTAAGATTGCAATGGTCTGGATAGAAGAAGGAACGGATGGAAATACGGAACTACTGGAGAGAGCATTGGCGAATGATGTGAACTCCATGATTACGGTAAATACCAAGGTGAATTGTGACGAGCTAATCATGAATGATTGCGTCCCCTACTTCAAAGGCATAGACCTCTCAAGATTTGACTTCATACCCGATTCATTTGGATTTATTATGGTCTCAAAGAGCGTTGGAGATACTATATCTGAAAATGTCATTGGGGGGGATGGAAGAATACAAATGAGGTTGGATGTGGATAATCAAGCGGTTTCGACCATTCATGTTCCGTGCGGAATAATCGAGGGAAAATCTGAGTCGGTGATAGTCATTGGCGCTCATCATGACACCGTATACAACGGAGCGGGAGCAGTAGATGATACGTCTGGGGTAGCGACGCTTCAGGAAATGGCTAGGCAGTTTTCAGTTCTTCAATCTGAGCTAGGTGATCCTCAATATACCATCTACTTCTGTACATGGGGGGGTGAGGAAGAGGGCCTTTGGGGGTCAAAAGAATGGGTTGATAAGTATCGCGGGATGTTATCAGAGGGGTTACGGCTACACATCAATATGGACATGAACCATGTCGATTTGGAGAGAAACAGTGGATTGACAATCTATGGGAACAGCGGTAAGGATGTGGAAATTCTCAAAGGAATCAATTCCGCTTTCTCTGAGAAATACCCAGAATTATCGTCTAAATATAATGTAAATGTAAACAAGCTCTCCTCGGATTCTATGCCTTACAATTCCGATCATGCTCCGTTTGTGTATGAGATAGATGATCGACCTGATGATGGTATTGATTACGGTAAGGCCGTAGTTTGCTACGGTTCTGGATCAAGCGAGTACCACACGTATCTCGACAGGATGGATAGATTCAATGAGGAAAGCCTGGCTGTTTCTGGAATTATTCTGGGGTCGTTAGTCAGATACTTGTCCTATGGAGAAAGAGCTTAACGCTGGAAATTGAGTCTAAAAAAATACGAAACGGATATACGCCGCCAATTATCGGGAAGGGCATGGTCAAAATTGGTGATGCCGCGCCTGCCTTTACACTGAAAACAACAGACAAGACTGATATTAGCCTCTCTGACTATCATGGACATAATGTAATACTAGCATTCTACCCTGGTGCGTTCACAGGCGTGTGTGACAAAGAAATGTGTTCCTTCCAGGAGAATTTCGGAAAATTGAGTGAATCAGGGGCGAAGGTTCTCGGAATCAGTGTTGATTCTCCGTGGGCTAATGCAGAATTCGCAAGAAAATACAACATTGGTTTTCCACTCTTGTCGGACCTCGACAGAGAGGTCGTCAAAGGGTACAATGCATCTTTTGAGGGCCTTGGTGGGATTGAGGGGTATGTTTGTGCGAACCGTGTTGTCATAATACTGGACAAAAAAGGAGTGGTCCAATACCGGTGGGATGCTGAGAATCCGGGCGTAGAGCCGGATTATGAGGCAATAGTTGAATTCGCATCGTCACTTTAAAGGGGCCTTTTTGTCTTTTGTCAGAATGTATTACATCACTTCTGGGGAATGTATCCCTAACAAGTCCAAGCCAATTGAAATCGATCTCGCGGTCAAATCACATAGGGCCAGTCTACTTTCGGTCAAGGCGCGGTCCTCTGACTTTAGTATCGGGCATGCCTCATAGAAAGTCGCGAATGCAGAGGAAATCGAGTGGATATGAGTGCATAATTTATGTGGATAGAAGGTAGATGATGCGTTGTCGACAGCTTCAGAGAAATTCACAATGCGCCTAGCCAAATTCTGCTCTTCCTCGGTTCCAACTACAATCTTGGCATCTTTGACATCATTTCTGCTGATTGGGGATAGGGAAAATATTCTACAAATCCTAGCATGGGAATACTGCAAATAAGGCGCGGTATTCCCTTCAAAAGATAGCATTTTATCCCAGTCAAATGTATAGTCCCTGGTTCTGTCTGTGGATAAGTCTGCATACTTTACCGCCCCAATGCCAATCATCTTCGAAACCCTATCCTTGTCATTTCCTTCCAGACTCGGATTCTTCTCAGAAATCGACCTGTCGGCCCTAGAAATTGCCTCCTTCAACAAATCAACAAGCTTCACTGACTGGCCGGCTCTACTCTTCAACATCTGGCCGTTTGAGTCTAGGACAGAACCAAAATTAACATGGGTTGCATTATGGATTTCTCGCATGAATCCAGCTCTCAACGCAACTTCGAAGACCATCTCAAAGTGTTGTTTTTGTGGAGTACCAACCACATAGAGAAGATCATCACAGGATAGCCTTTCTACACGATCGATAATACATGCTAGATCTGAGGTCGAGTAGTTAAAGCCCCCATCGGCTTTCTTGATCATTACTGGAAACGGTTCGCCCTTTCTGTTTACCCATTTGCCTCCCAAGTAAACAACGCTTGCCCCATCGCTTTTTTCCAACAGGCCCGATTCATCCAGTCTATCAACTACTTGAGGGAGTAGGTGCCTGTATGCTGATTCTCCCATCAGATCGCTATCGTCCAGCAGGACGTCCAGCATATCATAAACCTCATTGAAATAGTTGGTTGATACATTTACCAAAATCCCCCAAAGACGCAAGGTATCAGCTTCACCGCCCTGTAACATAACAACTCGGGACCTAGAACGGTTTGCGAAGATTTCATCATTCTCAAACTTGAATCTGGCTTCCTTGTAGAACTGGTCAAAATCTGATATTCCCTTTTCCAATGAGAAATCTTCTTCGCCAATGTCCACAAGATGCTCTATTAGCATGCCAAATGGAGTGCCCCAATCGCCTATGTGATTCTCCTTGACGACATCGTGGCCTTTGAATTTCAGCATCCTGACTATGGAGTCTCCAATGACGGTTGATCTCAGGTGTCCGACATGCATCTCTTTAGCAACGTTTGGGGCAGAATAATCCACAACGATTTTTCTTGGTTCCTCTTTACTGATGCCCAACCTCTCGTCAGGGAGAAGTGCCATTGCCTTGGAAGATAGCCATAGTGGATCAGCCTTAAGATTCACAAAGCCGTTCATGGATGACGTCGTAGCTGTGCCCTCTAAATGGGGTGAGACCAGTTTTGATATTTCATCAGAAACATCCACTGGCGACTTCTTCAATATCGATGAAAGGGAGTGACAAGGCAACGCCACATCTGCCAGTCGGGTGTCAGTAGCCGGGCCTAACAGACTTAGTATCTGCTCTTCTGTAATTCCGATGTCAGAGACGACCCGGGAAATTATAGGTGCGCATTCATGGATAAGTTGTCTCATTTTCCACCTCATGAAATCGGATATCTTAGGATAGCCGCAATCCCCCCAAAGGCATCGAACAGAGTTGATCCCTCTTCTGTATCCATGGAGACGAGTGTCACTGTTGCAGAGGTATGGCCCGCTAAGATGGTTAGTTCGTCTATGAGGTCCATCGACCTTTCAGAATCCTCTATCACATCCTCAGAGGAGCAGGCCTGACACAGGGGGATATCCGACCTCCTGCTCTGGGTCCCTTCCCATTCTTCCTTGCACTGTTTGCATACCCATAGTACTCTTCTTTTCCGGACGTTTTCTGAGATTAGAAGCCTTTCCACTGCTCCTTGGTCCAAGGCGTTTCTAATCATCATCTCTCCGTATGTGGCCTTTGGATGAGCTTTCATTACTTCACTGAGAAATCTGTCAACTAGTCTCCTTTCAGTGTCTAATTCAATTTGATCCATCAGGCCACCGGCCCTCTGAACTAGTTCCCTTAGGCCACTTTCATTAGAATATCCTACATCAAAGAAAGGCTCTCTAATTAGTTTTTTAATTTCATGATGGAAATAGTCATTTTTCACTACATAGTCCTTGGTAGCTCCTGGGCCTCCAATAATTATCCCCTGCAAGTCCTCAATCATCGGGAGCCAATATGAAGAAGCTCTCTCGGATGATTTTTTGAAAAACTTGTCTGCTGCCTCCTCAATCAGTCTCTCAAACCTTTGTGCTGATTGTCCTCCCCTTCCGTGTTTGGAGGGAACTAGTGAGGTAACATGCTCTTGACAATGTAGTCTCTTGCCACTAGCCAATCCGTATGCTGCCTCAGACCTATCGATAACAAATAGCCCGTAAGCAGTTCTGTCAACCAGCATCTCTTCCAGTTGGCTGATTTCAAATGTTGATCCACACCTGTATCTGTACGAGGTAAATGAGTCTGGGGGGTCGTCAATAACTATTGACATGAGTCTAGTTTTGTTATTTCCAACAATTACATGGCCAACGAATAAAGCCATTCCTCTCTCTCCTGGGGTCTTATACCTGTTCAATGTAGCTATAGCCGATTCTATAGCGTCTGAGACGTGTTTTCTCGTCAATTTTGATTTGATATTAGCGGCTTGACCGGCCTCGTTCGATAGCTGATGCCTAACATCGCTGATCATTCTATCAGGAGGGACGACGACAGAAACTAGCTCCGTTCCCATACCCCTCATAGAAGAAAGGTCCTCAACCGCCTTCTTGAGACGCAACCTCCTCTGCTGGACTTCGATCTCGTCGGACACGGCATGACCTCCAGTATAAGGCCGGAGGGGCAGCATTTCAACCCTTAGACTGCGCTTGGGCGAAGGCATTGAAAGGGAGCGTCCCAGCTCAGTGGTCGATGACGACGGTGATTGTTGCACTTGGGGGGAGTCTGCTTCGTCCGGAGATTAAGGAGCGACATGGATGGTTGGAAGGCTTGGTATCCGTAATTAGGGAAAGAGTATCAATGAACGATAGGATTGGAATTGTAGTCGGAGGGGGGGCCCCTGCAAGAGAGGGGATAGATCTTGCAAGACCGCTGATCAGCGATGAATCTCACCTTGACAAAATCGGAATAGCCGCAACTAGGCTGAATGCGACGATAATCAGAGAGTCCCTTTCAGACTCTGGGGTTCCTGTATCTGGAACGATTCCGAAAAGTGTTGATGAAGCCGTCCTACTACTTGAGGAGAGGCAGGTAGTGGTTATGGGAGGGACAAATCCAGGTCACACCACAGACGCTGTTGCTATTCGATTCGCAATCGCATCGGAAGCAGAAAAATGCATCATTGCAACAAACGTCCCGAAGGTTTTTGATGAGGATCCCAAACAAAATCCATCAGCGAAGTCACATGATTTTCTGACCCACAGCCAGCTTCTGGAAATAATCGGTTCTTCAGAACATTCCAAGGCCGGAGATTCTCAAATTGTTGATCCGGTTGGGGCAAAAGAAGCTCTAGAGTCGGGAATGGTCCTAAATATCCTTGATGGTAGGCAAACCGACATAATCAAGGAGGCCATCATTGGTGGAGACTTCAAGGGAACCAAAATAGGAGGGAACCTGACTTGAGTAGAGCAGACAAGATTGCGACTGCTGGCCTGAGGACTGCCAAAGAGGCTCGTGAAGCGGCGAACAAGAGGAGGCGCACAGAGAAGAAAAGAGCTTCTCAGAAATCCCTTGAAATCGTATCTCACAGACATTGCGTAGTATGTTGGAAGCCAATTCCACTAGATACTGATCCAGCAGTTTGTGACGATGTCTCATGTATAGAGAATAACAAGAAACGGGAATCTTCCAGGAAGAGGCTGACAATAATGCTATACCTATTCCCGGGTATAGCGATTTTGCTAATCTTCCTTCAATTAATGACGGGCGGTTCGTAAGAGGGGGTTGGACTCATGAATATGGTCAAAATATTAGCATCTTTCCCGTTCGTCGTCGGGGGGCTTTGCATCCTCATAGCAATAGGTAGCCTTGTGGGAATAGACGTTGAAAATTCGCGGACTGACGTACCCATTGTTCCATGTTCAGATGAATCAGTTGGGTGTACGGTCGGTATGACCACGGAAGATCTGGAAGTCCCCAATGCATTCATTCTGTTGGAAATCAGCATGGAACTAGAATGGGACGAACCCGACAGGAGTTGGATTGGTGTAATTTCAGATTATCCAAATGAATGTGAGCCTGACTCTAGTGGGCTCACCACATGTACATCCGAGGATTTTGATTTTGTTGCTGGCGGACCGGATTCAGAGGATGGGGTGTTCAAATTTACCCTAGAGCCGGGGGAGTATCGTTTTGTTACTGCGGGAAAGGATGGGTCTACGCTAGATGAGCAGTTGGTGACAATAAACCCAGAAATCCACCTTGCTGGGTTTGTCGAAATAATTTTGCTGGCTATCGGTTTTACCCTTTTATTGGGTGCTAGTCAGATGGCATTTCCTCTCAGAGAAATGTGGAAAAGATTCAGAGACGCATGACTCGACATAGATTGCTTGAATAACCTGTCCCCATTCGTATTAGCATGGTTGACCGGTGTCCGGGGTGTGGATCCAAAATGGACATAGGAGGTCTTCCGATATCCATAGGTGGCTACGACATGTATTGCACGACATGCGGGAATATCTGGCACATCAATTAGTCTAAGTCGCTCCTAGGCCAATCT
>Ga0163111_10000823_pt1 | contig 18702 bp, 18 predicted proteins | sample CRUFie1St18metaG_FD_109645 | JGI IMG/M metagenome (GOLD analysis project Ga0163111, IMG submission 109645) | Marine microbial communities from the Costa Rica Dome - CRUD Field 142mm St18 metaG | ecosystem: Environmental > Aquatic > Marine > Oceanic > Photic zone | place: Costa Rica: the Eastern... | reverse complement strand
CCATTAGATCCTTTAACTGTATCTGAGAAATTAGATAATAAGAATTTACTTAATAAGATAGGAGGAAAGAATTATCTTATTGAACTAGCAACGACTACTCCTACTGCTGCAAATATTGAAGCATATGCTGAAATAATTAAACAAAGATCTATAACTAGACAATTAATGAAAACTAATTCAGAGATTGCAGAGCTTATTAATAACCCCCAAGGGCAAGATGGAGCAAGTTTATTAAATGAAGCTGAAAGAAAGATTTTTGCTTTAAATGAGCAAGCAAGCAGCTCTGATACCAGATTGCAATCAATGAGCGAACTTATTCCTGAAACCATGAATAGACTTCATGAGCGTTCAAAAATGGGAAAGGGTAACTTAATAGGCAATTCAACCGGTTTTAAGGATTTAGATACTAAATTGCAAGGGGTTCAAAAAGGAGATTTAGTGGTTGTCGCAGGAAGACCAAGCATGGGGAAAACAGCCTTTGCTATGAATTTAGCTGAAAACGTTTTATTAAATGATGATAACGAAGGCGCAGTATTAATATTTAGTTTAGAAATGCCTGGTGAATCACTGACTACAAGACTCTTATCAGGCATGTGCAAAATAGATCAACAAAAAGTTAGATCCGGAATGTTAGCAGACAATGAATTAAAACAAATTTTTGAAGAAGGTGAAAAACTAAAAAATAAACCTTTATATATTGATGACAGCTCTTTGCTCTCGCCCATGGAGCTTTTAGCTAAATCTAGAAGACTTCATCGCTCTGAAAAAAATGGTTTGTCGTTAATAGTTGTTGATTACCTTCAGCTTATGCAAGTTCCTGGATCTACTGAAAATAGAGTTAATCAGATCTCAGAAATATCTCGTTCTTTAAAATCTCTTGCCAGAGATCTAGATGTTCCAGTAATAGCTTTATCACAGCTTAATAGAGGAGTTGATTCAAGACCAAACAGGAGACCTATTATGTCTGATTTAAGGGACTCTGGAGCAATTGAGCAAGATGCCGATGTAATATTATTTTTATACAGAGACGAAGTTTATAACGAAGATTCGGACCAAGGAAACAAAGCCGAAGTTATTATTGGAAAACAAAGGAATGGACCTATAGGTACTTGTTATCTAACTTTCTTAAAAGAGTTTACAAGATTCGAAAATTTCTCAAATGATGGATTTTACGATTCATTTGAATGAGAGAACCTTCAGCAGAACTGATAGTTGATATAGGCGTTATTAGAAAAAATATCCTTTATCTAAAATCTTTACTTAACCCAGAAACAAAATTTATGGCCATTTTAAAAGCCAATGCATATGGCCATGGCTTAAAAGAAGTCACTTTGGGTATTGATGATATTGTAGACGGATATGGTCTTGTTAGGATCCATGAAGCTTTAGAGATAAGAGAGAATTCTTCAAAGAAGATTTTATTGATGCAAGGCGTTTACAATAATCAAGATTTTGATTTAGCTAATAAAAATGATCTTGATCTTGTGGTTCATAACGATGATCAACTATTTATACTAGATAATCCCAATATAAATATTTGGATAAAGATTAATACTGGAATGAATAGGCTTGGATTTTCTCCAAAGAGCTTTTCATCTATTTATAAAAAGCATTTAACTAAAAGACAATTTACCTTAATGTCTCATTTAGCCTGCTCTGATAACCCTTTAGATGATCTAAATAAGAAGCAATTTAATGCTTTTGACGAAGTGTCTAAAAATGTCCAAACCAATCATCATAAAAGTATTGGAAATACAGGGTGTATTATTAATTATCCCAACCAAGGCTTTGATTGGGTTAGATCAGGTATTGGTATTTATGGTGGATATAGTGCTGATAATACATTGCAATCCGCTATGACATTTAGATCAAAAATTATTGAAATTAAAGATATAAAAAAAGGAGATAGAGTAGGATATAACGGAAGGGTTATAGCTTCAAAAGATATAAAGATAGCAATAGTTTATGCGGGCTATGCTGATGGATATCCTCAATCAACTTTTGATAAAACAAAAGTTTCTATAAATAACAAAGAAGTTAATATTTTTGGACAAGTTAGTATGGATCTTATCTCAATAGATATTAGCGATATCTCTAATTGCAAAATAGGAGACTGGTGTACTTTATGGAGTTCTAAAGATTCTATAAATAATCATATTGCAAATAATAATTTGATATCATATGAGCTAATGACTAGAATTACAGATCGAGTAAAAGTGTCTTTTAAATAAACATTAAAAATGAAAATTAATTATATAGAAGAAAATTTAAGAAAAATCACCTATGAGGATGATTTTCCTGAGTATATGACCGAAAAGCATGCTGAAGATATAGCTGAGGTATTCAATACTCCCTTAATTGGTACATACAATTGGGATTATAGGATTCAAGATAATAGGATTAAAAGACTATATGAGCTAGGCAAAGAATTAAATTGGAATGTTGAAATGGATATCGATTGGAATAGACCATATGAAGAATTAAAAGAGCCTTTTCCAATTTTTTGGGATGATTATCCTCCATATCAAAAAATGACTACTGAACAAAAAGTTGATTTTCTAAAACACAGACAAGCTTGGAGTATGAGTCAATTCTTACATGGAGAGCAAGGAGCTGTTTTAGTTGCATCACAATTAACTAGTTGCGCTCCTACATATAATGCGAAATTGTACGCAGCTTCTCAGACTTTTGATGAAGCAAGGCATGTTGAAGCATTTAATAAATATATTCAAACTAGAATGAAATTAATGTATCCAATAGGGAATGCTCTTAAATCAATTCTGGATAAAATTCTTACCGATAAAAGATGGGATCTTAAATTTATTGGAATGCAAATTATTATTGAGGGTTTAGCTTTAGCTGCATTTCAAAGCTCAAGAGATTTGACTACAGACCCAGTATTAAAAGATATGCTTGGATTAATAATAAGAGATGAAGCTAGACATGTAACTTTTGGAGTTAATTATTTAGAAGAATTTGTAACTACTTTATCCGAAGATGAAGTTGAAGAAAGAGCACAATTTGCCTACGATGCATGCCTATTAAGTCGAGAAAGATTACTATCATTAGATGTTTTTGAGCATTTTGGCTGGGACATTGAAGAGGCGAGACTATTTCAGCAAGATTCAGATATTACAAAGATGTTTCAGAAATTACTTTTTCAGAGAGTAATCCCTAATTTATCAAGGATTGGACTTTTGACTGATTCAGTAAGAGGTAAGTTTGAAAAGCTTGATCTTCTTCAATATGAAGATGCTCAGAGTGATTATGATATAGATTGGGCAGATTTATCTAGACCTTTATTTGAAGATTCTGCTTAATTTCATTTATCAATTAGTTATTATCTGATATTCTGTTATCCCATCATACAGAAATAATTTGATGGCAAAAACTAAATACATTTTTATAACAGGCGGAGTTGTTTCTTCTTTGGGAAAAGGAATAGCTGCAGCATCCCTAGGAGCAATTCTAGAATCTAGAGGCCTAAAAGTTTCATTAATTAAACTCGATCCATATATTAACGTTGATCCAGGAACTATGAGCCCTTTTCAGCACGGGGAAGTTTTTGTTACAAATGATGGAACAGAAACCGATTTAGATTTAGGTCACTATGAGCGCTTTGTTAGATTCCAAGCATCTGCAAAAAATAATTTTACTGCAGGCAGAGTTTATGAAAGTGTTATCAGAAATGAAAGAAAAGGAAGTTATCTAGGCAGAACAGTTCAAGTAATACCTCATATTACTGATGAGATTAAAAGAAGAATTAAAGCTGGTGCAAAAGGTTATGATGTAGGCATTGTTGAAATAGGGGGAACTGTTGGGGATATAGAAAGCCAACCATTTGTTGAAGCAATTAGACAAATGTCTCTAGATCTCCCATCAAGCCATACTGCTTTTGTTCACCTAACCCTAGTTCCTTATATTAAAGTTTCTGGTGAATTAAAGACCAAACCAACTCAGCATTCAGTTAAAGAATTAAGATCTTTGGGTATAGCTCCTGATTGTTTAATTTGCAGATCAGAGCAAGAATTACCAAAAGATGAAAGAAAGAAAATTGCTTTATTTTGTTCAGTTAATCCTTCTAGTGTTATTTCAATGCATGATGTTTCAACAGTTTACTCAATACCAATACTTTTAAATAAACAAAAAGTAGATGAGATTATTTTATCTAAACTAAATATAAAATCTAACAAGCCCAAGCTTAATGATTGGAAAAGAGTTGTTGCAGCAAAAATAAATCCATCTAAAGAGATAAATGTAGCTTTTGTTGGGAAATATACCGAATTAAAAGATTCATATAAATCATTAAATGAAGCTCTCGAGCATGCTGGTATTAAAAATAAAGCCAAAGTAAATATAGTTTTTGTTGAAGCTGAGAATATAACCGCCAAGAATGCAAAAAAAGTTTTAGGATTTAGCGATGCCGTTCTTATTCCTGGAGGTTTTGGAGAAAGAGGTGTTGAGGGGATGATCCATGCTTGTAATTATGCAAGATTAAATCAAGTTCCTTATTTAGGGATTTGTTTAGGAATGCAGATTGCTATCATAGAATTTGCAAGAAATGTATTGCAATTAAAGGACGCCAATAGCACTGAATTTAATTTAAACACTCCTTATCCAGTTATTGCTCTAATTACCGAGTGGAATGATATTTCTGGAAAAACTGAAAAAAGATCTTCTGCTTCAGATCTAGGAGGAACGATGAGATTAGGGGGTCAGGTTTGCAAATTAACTAAGTCATCTAATGCCTATAAGATGTATAAAAAAGAAGAAATTACTGAAAGGCACAGACATAGATATGAAGTAAATCCTTTTTTTAAAGATCAAATGATCAAATCTGGTTTAAAAGTTGTAGGCACTTCTATAGATGGCAAATTGGTAGAAATGATTGAGATTCCTAAACATAAGTGGTTTTTAGCTTGTCAATTTCATCCTGAATTTACATCAAATCCAAGAGATGGCCATCCAATTTTTAACAGTTTTATAAGAAATGCCCTTAAAATATCAAAATGAAAGAAATTAACCTAAGAAATTTTAAAATTGGTAATAATCAACCTTTAACTTTGATGGGCGGTGTAAATGTTCTAGAGTCAGAAGAGCTTGTAATGCAAGTAGCTGAAAAGTTTAAAACCATAACTGATAAACATAATATTAACTGGATCTTTAAAGGTTCGTTTGATAAAGCAAACAGAAGTTCAATTGATTCATTCAGGGGACCAGGAATGGAAGAAGGTCTCAAATTGCTTCAAAAAGTTTCTTCAACTTTTGATTGCCCAGTAATTACTGATATACATGAGCCAATCCAAGCTAAATCTGTAAGTGAGGTGTGTGAAATTATTCAAGTTCCAGCTTTCCTTGCTCGACAAACTGATTTGGTTGTTGCAGCTGCAAACACTAAGTCAATAATCCAATTTAAAAAACCCCAATTTCTTGCTGCCCATGAAATGAAAAATATAATTAAAAAATGCTCCGAAGCAGGCAATAATAATATTACCCTTTGTGAAAGAGGCACCAGTTTTGGTTATAACAATCTTATAGTTGATACTTTAAATTTTCAGATTCTTAAAGATTTAAGTTTTCCAGTAATATTTGATGTTACTCATTCACTTCAATTGCCAGGCGGTCTTGGAAATGCAGCAGGAGGAAGGAGAGAGTATTTAAAAGATTTAGCTTATGCAGGAATTTCTCAGAACATTGCGGGGTTATTTCTAGAGGCACATCCTGATCCAGATAAAGCAAAATGTGATGGACCTTGCGCTCTTCCATTAGATTTATTAGAACCTTTCTTAGTAAAAATAAAAGAATTAGACAGTTTTATTAAAGATCAGGAAGACCTAAGGATAAATTAATCATGTCTAAAATTAATTCAATTAGAGCTATTCAGGTGCTTGACTCTAGAGGTGTGCCTACCGTTGCAACAAAGATCTCCTTGGAAAATGGTATATCAGCTTCTGCAATGGTTCCCAGTGGAGCATCTACTGGAAGCAAAGAAGCACTTGAATTAAGAGACGGGGGGACTGCATATAGAGGGAAAAGTGTTGAAAATGCAGTCTCAAATGTAAATACAGTAATTGCCCAAGCCTTAAAAGGTTTTGATGTAAATAATCAATCAGATCTTGATCATAAAATGATAGAGATAGATGCAACATCAGATAAATCTAATTTAGGAGCAAATGCTATTCTTTCTGTCTCTCTAGCTTCAGCACATTTAGCTGCAAATTATCAAGAGAAGAATTTACATGACTATTTCAATAAATCTTTTAATGAAATTACAGGTCTAAATAAAGATCAGTCATTACCTATGCCCATGCTAAACATATTAAATGGTGGCGAGCATGCTGATAATAATATTGATATTCAAGAATTTATGATTATTCCTAAAGGGTCATCAAGTATTAAGCAGGCTTTGCAGTGGTCTTCAGAAATTTATTGGAAATTAAAAGAAATTTTAAAAGATAAAGGTTTATCAACAAGTGTAGGTGATGAAGGTGGGTTTGCTCCAAACCTTAAATCTAATGAAGAAGCTATACAATTTATATTAACAGCCATAGAAGCATGCAAGCTCAAGCCAGGTGAAGATATTTCATTAGCTTTAGATTGCGCAGCTAGTGAATTTTATAAAGATGGCAAATACAATTTAAGTGGTGAAAGTAGAACCTTAGATAATGTTGAATTTACAAATTACCTTAGTGAGTTAATACAAAAATATCCTATTATTTCTATAGAGGATGGTATGGATGAAATGGATTATTCTGGTTGGAATAATTTAACTAAACAAATAGGAAAAGATTGTCAGCTGGTCGGTGATGATTTATTTGTTACAAATAAAAAAATATTAAAAGAAGGAATTTCAAAAGGCCTAGCAAACTCAATATTAATTAAGTTTAATCAGATTGGCACCCTGACAGAAACTTATGAAACAATAAAAGTTGCTGATGAAAATAACTACAAATCAATTATTTCTCATAGATCAGGTGAAACAGAGGATACAACATTGTCTGATTTAGCTGTTGGTCTTGGATCAGGCCAAATAAAGACAGGTGCGCCGTGTAGGTCTGATAGAGTTGCAAAATATAATCGTCTTTTATGGATAGAAAATAGCTGCCCCGATATCAAAATCGGATAATGAATAGAGTTTCTATTTATATATTTGTTTTTTTATTAACAATAATCCTAGTTCTCTCATATAACTTATTTATTAGCTCAAATGGATATAAAGAGAGAGATAGCCTAATAAATCAAAATAATAATTTACAACAAAGAAATAAAGCTATAAGAGATAGCAATGAAGAGTTAAAATTTGAAATTATTAATGCTCAAGATAGTGATGAGCACATTGAAAATTATGCCAGAGAGAATTTAAATCTTTCAATGCCCGATGAAGAATTTATAAAATTTAATAAAAAAGATGTGAAAGAAGAAGATGAATAAAAATGTAATTGCTATTATCCCCGCAGCTGGAATTGGTGAAAGATTTTTATCCAATAAACCAAAGCAATATTTTAAGATAGATCAATCTACAATAATTGAGAAAACAGTTTCGAGTTTTATTGCATCAGATTTAATATCAAAGATCATTATTCCAATTAATAAGAATGATGATCTAATCCAAGATCAAGATTTTTTTAACAACTCAAAAATTCAAGTTGTAGAAGGCGGTAATACAAGAGCTGAATCAGTTTTTAATGCTTTAAAGGCTATAGATATCAAAGATTATGAATATGTAATTACTCATGATGTAGCAAGACCAAATATTAGCACCAAAGAGATTGAATTATTATGTTCTCATATTTTAGATAATAACTCTGATTGCTCCTTTTTCTTTTTCCCTATAACTGAATCTATAAAAGAGATTTCTAACAAAGAAGAGAATACAGTAGATAAGAATAATTATTATTTAGTTCAGACTCCTCAAATCTCTAGGAGCGAACTGCTTTATGATGCTCTTGAAAAATGTATTGAGAGTAATATCAATATCCCAGATGAATCCTTTGTTATGGAAAAAATGGGCTATTCCATATCAAAAATTCAAGGCAAAGCAGATAATATAAAAATCACTTACCCCCAAGATATTAATTTATTAAGAAAATTTAATACAAGAACAGGAACTGGATTTGATTTACATACTTATAAAGCTGGAAATGGCATTATTTTAGGAGGTCATCTACTAGAATGTGATTATTCTGTTAATGCTCATTCGGACGGTGATGTATTATTGCATTCAATTGCAGACGCAATTCTTGGAGCTAGCGCTTTAGGAGATATTGGCATATTTTTTTCTGATAATGATAAAAACAATAAGAATTTAGATAGCAAAGTTATTATTGATTTTTGCTTAGATGAGATTTCTAAAATTGGTTTAGAAATCTTTAATATTGATGCTACGATTATTTGTGAAACGCCAAAGATATCTCCTGCTAGAGATGCTATTCTTGATTCATTATCAAAGATTTTAAGAATAGATATTTCTCAAATAGGCTTGAAGGCCACAACATCTGAAAAGATTGGTATTATTGGTGAAAATAAAGCGATCGCAGTACAAACTTTAGTAAATCTTATTAATAAAAAATGAAAATATTGTTAACAAACGACGATGGATACGACGCTCCCAACATTAAAGCTTTGTTCGATGCTTTATCAAAAGATCATGAGGTTTGGATAATTGCTCCTGAAAATAACTGCAGCGGCATGAGTGCAGCCATTTCTTTCTTAAAAGATACTGAAATCAAGAAGATTGACCAATATATTTATGCTGTCGACGGTACTCCTGCTGATTGCACATACTTTGGATTAAGAAGTGTATTAGGTTTTGAGCCTGACATTGTTGTTTCAGGCATAAATCATGGAGCGAATTTAGGAAATGATGTTTTATATTCTGGCACTATTGGTGCAGCAGTAGGCGGAAGACATCTTAAATTTCCTCCAGTTGCTATTTCAGTAGCATCTTATGATGCTAAAGACCCTGAATATCTAGCTAATAAATCATTAGAAATTATTAATATGATCTTTAAAAACCCAACAGGGCTTTCAAACAAGGTTATAAATATTAATTTTCCAGATCTAAAGGAAAATGAGGAACAGGGGATAAAGCATACCAGGCTTGCTCGAAGAGGAGTGCCAGCAAAACCTATAGAAGTATCCTCATCATCTGATTCAAAGACTTATAGATATAATTTACAAGGCGATCCTATAAAAGAATCATTTTTATCTGACATTGAGGCTGTTAACTCAGGCTATATATCATTATCAATTTTAGACTACGATTTAACCAAAAATGATGAAGATAACAATTTTATTAAGAATATTTGTCAATGAGTAGCTCTGGATTTACTTTTACACGAGTTAGAGAGGAGATGATAGAGAATCTTCTTGAGATGGGGATAAAAGATTTCAGAGTTTTAGATGCAATGTCTCAAATTCCAAGACATATTTTTATCGATGAAGCATTGAGATCAAGAGCATATGAAAATAGATCTTTGACTATAGGGTATCAACAAACAATTTCTCAACCTTATATCGTTGCTAAGATGACAGAATTAATGATTTCACATACCGGTGGAAGAGGTCATATCTTTAAGAATATTTTAGAATTGGGATCTGGGTGTGGCTATCAATCAGCAGTATTATCATATTTTTCTGAAGAAGTTCATGCGATAGAAAGAATTAAACCTTTAGTTGCAAAATCTAGAGAAAATTTAAATACATTAAAGATTTTTAATGTTATCACTAAGCATGGAGATGGATATCAAGACTGGGATCCAAAAATTAAATATGAAGGTATTATTTGTGCTGCTGCACCGAGAGCTTTTCCAGAAGATCTATTAGAGTGCTGTGCTGAAAATACAAAAATTGTTATGCCTGTTGGTAGCTCTCAAGAACAAAAACTACTTGTTGTTACAAAAACAAAAGAAGGTTCTGAAGAGGAATATCATGATGATGTAGCATTTGTTCCAATGCTCCCTGGTAAAGTAGATGGAAATAACTTATGAAAGAAAGGTTTAAATTTATAATAGCTGGTTTTTGTGTTGGTTTTGCAGAGCTCTTGCCCGGAATTTCAGGCTCAACTGTAGCTATTTTCTTTGGTATATATGAAAAACTGATAAACATTTTGAGCGAACTCAAAATCAAAAATATTTCCCTTAATTATAAAAAACTAAATAGTATTTTTTTATTTGATTTGATAATTCCATTTATTATCGCAATGATTCTAAGCATTTTAATTTTTTCAAACCTTATCTTATTCCTTCACAATGAATTTACTTATATTTTTAATATCCTGATAGGGTTAGTAATGATTTTAGGCGGCTATTTCTTATTAAAAGATCTTATAAGACTTGAATCTAAAACAATGCTAATTTTTTTTATAGGATTTATAACAAGCCTGCTCTTATCAAACCTATCAAGCACTTCAATTAATATTAATTTTATAAATTTAATATTTGCTGGATTTATTGCATTTTCATTTTTTCTTATTCCAGGAATCTCTGGCAGCGCCATCCTTTTAGTATTTGGACTTTATTCGCTAATAATTGAGTCGATATCTGTTTTAAATTTCTCTGTTTTATTGCCTTTTGCTATTGGTGGAATAATTTCTTTATTAACTATGCCAAAACTAATCTCTTATTTGTATGAAAAATATAGAGATCTCCTAATTATGTTTTTTAGCGGATTAATTATTGGTACAGGATTATTGATTATTATTTAATGAAGAATCTTTATATTTTCTTTTCTATTCTTTTATTCTCTTCATCATGCTCAATGATAGAAGAATCAATTGATTCTTTATATAAAGAGAGCAGATCATCTGAATACATTGTTAAAGAGAATGATACGCTTTGGTCTATAGCTATTAAAAATAATACCACTCCTCAAAAAATTGCTATTAGAAATAGCTTAAAAAAACCTTATGTAATTTTCCCTGGCCAGGTATTGCTTTTATCAAACCTTAATAGAGTAAATATAAATCAAACTATTGAACCAGAATGGAGTTTGCCAACCTCTTCTTCTATCAAAAGAGATAAAGAGGGAAAATTCTGGCTAATTTTCAATGGCGACCTAGGAGACTCAGTATATGCAGTTGAAGAGGGTAAAGTTGTCTTATCTGGTTCAGTTCTACCAGGATACGGGAATTTTATTATGATTGATCATGGTAACGATTACTTAAGCCTGTATGCCCACTGCGATGAATTATTTATTAAAAAAGGTGATTTGGTATCAAAAAATCAATTAATTGCTTCAATAGGATCATCTGAAACAAATATACCAAAACTAAAGTTTCAAATTAGGAAAGACGGGATCCCGATGAATACTGATATTATAAATTTTTAAAAGAATTACTTAAGAGTTCTTATTTGCACATTAGAAAATTGATTCTTCTGGAGAAATTCCATAATTTTCATTGCCCATTCGTGATATGCCTTTCCCTCAACATTAAGATTTACAACTTCATCTTTTTTTAAATTATCAAGAAGAGTATTTTCAAAAATGATATTGTCTATATTAGATAGTTCATTAATTTTAAATGTTGAATTGTTGATTACTATCTCGCCATTATCATAAAGCATAATATTGTTAGATTTAAGGTTTATATCTTCAGCTGACGTCTCGTTATTTGGGATACCAATATTTAAAAAGTCTTTTTTATTTTTAATGTCTTTGTAATCTTCTGCTTCAGGTAAAGGCTCTTTAGCTTCAGTAATATTCTCATAAACATCAGATAGCTTTGCATTTATTTCAATGAAATCAATTTGATCATTTGGAACTTCATCATCAGCATATATTGCCTCAATGGGACACTCTGGCTCACATAAGCCACAATCTATGCATTCATCAGGATGAATTACAAGAAACTCCGGACCTTCATAAAAACAATCAACAGGACACACTTCTACACAATCCGTGTATTTACATTTAATGCATGATTCTGTTACTACGTAGGTCATAATTGTATTAGTATTATATTAAGGCGGATTTTATCAACCACGTTAGAATAAGTCAGTAAAAAGATTTTAAAAAAAACTTTTATATTTTTAATTTCTTGTGTAAGATATACTGTATAAATATACAGTAAGGAGAAATTATGGCTACAGACAAAACAAAAGACCTAAAAGAAACCTTAAGCCAAATAGAAAAGCAATTTGGTAAAGGTACTGTAATGAGAATGGGTGATAAGGAAATTTTAGATATTCCTTCTATTTCTACAGGCTCGGTTGGTCTAGATATAGCGCTAGGTATTGGAGGTATCCCCAAGGGAAGAGTTACTGAAATATATGGCCCTGAATCATCTGGAAAAACAACCCTAACATTACAAATAATAGCTGAATGCCAAAAAAGTGGAGGCACTGCAGCATTTATTGATGCCGAACATGCATTAGATCCTCAATATGCTGCAAAATTAGGAGTAAATGTTGATGATCTGCTTCTATCTCAACCTGATACAGGAGAACAAGCATTAGAGGTAGCTGATATGCTTGTTAAATCTAATAGCGTGGATTTGGTTGTAGTTGATTCAGTAGCAGCACTTGTTCCAAGGGCTGAAATTGAAGGAGAGATGGGAGATCATCATGTTGGTCTTCAGGCTAGATTAATGTCACAGGCATTAAGGAAGATTACTGGTAATATCCAGCGCTCTGGAGCTACTGTTATTTTTATCAATCAAATTCGTATGAAAATTGGAGTTATGTTTGGTAGCCCTGAGACAACCACTGGAGGTAATGCTCTTAAATTTTATTCATCTGTTAGATTAGACATAAGAAGAATTGGCGCAGTGAAAGAGGGCGATGAAGTAATTGGTAATGAAACCAGGGTGAAGGTTGTTAAAAATAAAGTTTCACCTCCATTCAAACAATCTGAATTTCAGATTATGTATGGTCAAGGAATTAATTCTGAAGGCGAGATTCTGGATTATGGTCAAAAACTTGGCTTAATAGAAAAAGCAGGATCTTGGTATAGCCATAATGGAGATAAAATAGGTCAAGGGAAAGTAAACGCAAGTAGCTTCCTTAAAGAGAATACAAAAATTAGAGATTCTCTATTAAAAGCAATTAGATCAGAATATATTGTTTCTAAGGCAAAATCTTCCAAGAAATAAATCAAAATATTGGTAATTATCTCTACTTTAGATTAGCATTATTGTTAATCTAAAGTAGGAGATTCAATAGTATGACTTCAAATAATGCATATATCGTTAGTGCTGTAAGAACAGCTGGCGGAAAAAAGAATGGAAAATTAAGTAGCTGGCATCCAGCTGATCTTGGGGCAAAAGTTTTAGATGAATTAGTTCATCAGACAGGGATAGATCCACAAGATGTTGATGATGTTATTTTTGGCTGCGTTGATCAAGTAGGAGCGCAATCAGGTAATTTAGCGAGAAATGCAGTTCTTGCATCCAGTCTTCCAGAGTCAGTTCCAGGAACTACAGTTGATAGACAATGCGGTTCATCACAACAAGCTATTCATTTTGCTGCTCAAGCAGTTATGTCTGGTACCCAGGATGTGGTAATAGCTGGAGGAGTAGAAGTTATGTCCATGGTTCCAATAGGAGCTAGTGTTAAAGATGGGTTTGATGCTGGTCATGGATTTCCATTTAGTGCAGAAGGAATTGCAGCTAGATATCCCGGTGTGTTTTTCTCACAATTTACAGGCGCGGAGCTTGTTGCTGAAAAATGGAAATTGTCTAGAGAGGATTTAGACACTTTTGCATTAGAGAGTCATCAGAAGGCAACAAATGCAACACAAATGAAATTTTTTGATAATGAGATTCTTCCAGTAGCTGGCAAGAATGAGCAGAATGATAATGATATGGTTTTTGCTGATGAAGGTATTAGATTTGATGCTTCACTTGAAGCCCTTGCTGGACTTAATCCAGTAACTGAGGGTGGAGTGATTACTGCAGGCAATGCAAGTCAAATTACTGATGGAGCTGCAGCAATAATGATTTGCAATGATGAAGGTTTAAAGAAAATTAAAACAGACCCCAGAGCTAAGATTGTTGCTTTGTCAGTTGTTGGTGATGATCCTGTATTTATGTTAACTGGACCTATACCCGCATCTCATAAGGTTTTAGCTAGAGCAAATTTAAGTATTGATGATATGGACATATATGAAGTTAATGAAGCATTCGCCCCTGTTCCGTTGGCATGGGCTATTGAGCTAGGTGCAGATAAAAATAAACTTAATGTAAATGGCGGAGCTATGGCACTAGGACACCCATTGGGAGCTACAGGAGCTAAATTAATGACAACAATGCTTCATGAGCTCGAAAGAAGGGAAGGGAAGTATGCTCTTCAAGCTATATGCGAAGGTGGCGGAACCGCAAATGCAACAATTATAGAAAGGTTATAAATTATAAGATTATTTATCTTTAAAGAAATCTAATATAGTTTTTATATCTGAAATTGGATTTATAGAACTTTCACCATTCCTTCCTTTTAATTCAATTTCTTTATTTTCTAAATATTGTTTGCCAATAATAATACTTAAAGGAATCCCAATTAATTCAGAATCTTTCATTTTTGTTCCATAACCATCTTTTCTATCATCTAAAAGAACTGAATACCCCATTTCTTCTAACTCATCATGAAGGTCGTTAGACGCTTTTGCAATTTCTTCACTCTTATCATAACCAATGGCAACAATATTAATGTCGTATGGAGCTATGCTATGCGGCCAAATTATCCCTTTATCATCATAATTTTGCTCAATAGTTGCTGCAACCAATCTTGAAACACCAATTCCATAACATCCCATATATAAAGTTGAAGCTTTACCTTCTTTATTAAGAACATTAGCTTTCATTGATTCCGCATATAATTTTCCTAATTTAAATATATGACCAACCTCAATCCCCTTTTTGATTTCGATTGTTCCTTCTCCATCTGGAGAAGGCTTACCCTCAAGCGAGGCGATGTCTTCACCTTCTTTTAATAATAGTTCGGTATTAATTGCAAACTCTGAAGAATTGCTTACAGCTATAGTGTCTTCACCATTCTCAGCCAATACATGGAATTCTTCTGAACTATCACCACCAATGGCGCCAGAGTCAGCTGCTGAAATTTTGTAATCTAAACCTATTCTTTCAAGGATTCTTTTATATGTTTCACGCATATTTAAGTATGTTTCTTGTAAGGAATCTTCATCTATATTGAAGCTATAAGAATCTTTCATTAAAAATTCTCTACCTCTCATAATTCCATATCTGGGTCTAACCTCATCCCTAAATTTAGTTTGAATTTGGTATATGTTTAGAGGAAGCTCTTTATAACTTTTAACATTGGTTCTGATAATGTCAGTTATAACTTCTTCATGAGTTGGGCCAAGACAGAAATCTCTTTCATGCCTATCTTTGATTCTTAATAATTCAGGACCCATCTTTTCCCATCTGTTAGTTTCATCCCATAATTCTTTTGGTTGAACCATAGGCATAAAGACTTCTTGAGCCCCAGAAGAATCCATTTCTTCTCTAACTATATTTTCAACTTTTTTGAGAACTTTTAATCCCAAAGGAAGCCATGTATATATTCCTGAAGCAACTTTTTTAATCATCCCAGCTCTCAGCATAAGCTTGTGACTAATTACTTCAGCTTCTTGAGGAGCATCTTTAAGGGTCGGTAGTAATAATTTTGAAAATAGCATTTTATCAATTATGTTATAAATAAATTCTTATAGTTTATAATTTTATATTTTTTTAGAGACTTATGCCTATTTATGACTATAAATGTTCAAAATGTGACCATCAATTTGAGGTAATTCAGAAATTTTCTGAAAAACCTATTAAAAAATGTCCTAAATGTGAATTAAATTCTGTTTCAAAGATGGTATCGGCTCCATCCTTTAGACTTAAAGGCGGGGGTTGGTATGAAACAGATTTTAAAACTGGAACAAAGAAAAATATTGCCTCAGATGATAAAAAAACAGAATCTAGTTCGAAGAAAAGCAATAAACAAGATAAAATTACAAAGAAGAACCCAAAAGACAAAAAGGCAGGATAAATATGCGCTCACATTATTGTGGTGAAGTTACATCAAAAGATCTAAATAGTAATGTATCTATTTGTGGATGGGTGCACAGAAGAAGAGATCATGGGGGAATCATTTTTCTTGATATTAGAGATATTAGAGGAATATGTCAGGTTGTGGTTAATCCAGAGAATAAGATAGCTTTTGAGATAGCTGATAATTGTAGGAATGAATTTGTAATACAAGTTTCTGGAATTGTTTTAAAAAGACCAGAAGGGACTATTAATAAAAATATGCCTACTGGTGAGATAGAAATAGAAGCAGCAGATATTAAGCTCTTAAATAAGGCATCAACCCCAGCATTTCCTCTAGATGATTATCAAGAAGTAAATGAGGATGTTAGATTAAAAAATAGAGTGATTGATCTTAGGCGCCCAGAGATGAATCAAAGAATAGTCTCTAGATCAAAAATTACATCTGCAATTAGAAATTATCTTGATGAAAATAATTTTCATGAAATAGAAACACCAATTCTAACAAGAGCAACTCCTGAAGGTGCTAGAGATTACATTCTACCAAGTAGGGTTCATCCAGGTAATTTCTTTGCATTGCCTCAATCACCACAACTCTTTAAACAACTCTTGATGATGGGGGGTTTTGATAGGTACTATCAGATTGCAAGATGTTTTAGAGATGAAGATTTAAGAGCAGATAGACAGCCAGAATTCACCCAGGTAGATATTGAAGCTTCTTTTGTAGATGCCGAAGATATTATTGCTTTTGGAACAGAATTAATAAAAAGTCTTTTGGAAAAATTTGCTAATCATAAAGTTAAGGAAATACCCTCAATCTCATGGCATCAATCAATGGAAGATTATGGTTGCGATAAACCAGACTTAAGAATTCCTTTAAAGTTAGTTGAAATATCAGACATTGTAATTAATGAAGAATTTAAAGTTTTTTCTGGACCAGCAAAAGATCAGAACTCAAGAGTGGTTGCTCTAAAGATTCCTGAAGGTAATAAATTAACCAGAGGACAAATTGATGAATACACAAAATTTGTTGGGAAGCTAGGCGCCCAGGGACTTGCGTATATAAAAGTTAATGATGTTAAAGATATAGAAAACGGTCTTCAATCACCAATTTTAAAATTCCTTCATAAAGATACTATTGAAAATTTAATTAAGACCTTAGAGCTTAAGACTGATGATTTATTATTTTTTGGAGCAGGGTCAAAGAATGTTGTTAATTTAAGCATGAGCAGCTTAATTAAAAAAATAGGCAAAGATCTTAATTTATATATTAATGAATGGGCTCCATGCTGGATAGTAGATTTTCCAATGTTTGAAGAAAATAAAGAAGGCAATTTAACTTCGTTACATCATCCATTTACGATGCCAAAATCAACTACAGAAGGTTTGGTAAAATCACCAGAATCAATAATTGCGGAAGCGTATGATATTGTCATTAATGGATATGAAGTTGGAGGAGGCTCCTTAAGAGTTCATGATCCAGATATGCAGAAGGAGATTTTTAATATTCTCAACATATCTGATGAAGAGGCTGAAAATAAATTTGGATTTTTATTAAAATCTTTATCATCTGGCTGTCCCCCTCATGGTGGGATAGCTTTTGGTCTAGATAGGCTTGTTATGTTATTAACAGACACTATTAATATTAGAGATGTTATAGCTTTTCCTAAAACTCAAAGCGCTACATGCTTATTAACCGAGGCTCCAAATGTAGTTGATGAAAGCCAATTAGAAGAATTATATATTGAATCAACTCATAAAGAGGAAGATTAATGGCTGGTCATTCTAAGTGGGCTAATATTAAGCACAGAAAAGCTAGGCAAGATGCATCACGCGGAAAAGTATGGACTAAAGTAATTAGAGAAATTACTGTTGCTGCAAAAGATGGTCCTGAGCCATCTGACAACCCTAGATTAAGACTTGCATTAGATAAAGCTAATGCTGCAAATATGCCCAAAGATACTATCAAAAGAGCTATACAAAAAGGCTCTGGTACAGGTGAAATGGGAGCAATTGAAGAGATCACATTTGAAGGGTATGGTCCAAATGGAGTTGCCATTTTAGTTGAAACAATGACTGATAATAGAAATAGAACCGTTGCTGATATTAGGCATGCATTTTCAAAATTTGGAGGCAATCTTGGTACCGATGGTTCAGTAGGATATTTATTTAATAAAATTGGCGTTGTTAATGTTTCTGGTACTTATGACGAAGATATTCTAATGGAAACTGTTCTTGATGCAGGCGCTGAAGATATGACTTTAGATGAAGATGGTTATGAAGTTATTACAAGCCCTGCAAATTTAAGCTCAGTTACAGAAGCTTTATCCGCAAACAATATTGAGGCCATTCAAGCAGAAGTTACAATGAGAGCTGATACATTAGTTAATTTAGATGATGAGGCTTCTGAAAAAGTTTTAAATATAATGAATTTTATGGATGATCTTGATGATGTTCAGGAAGTATATACTAATGCAGAATTTTCAGAAAATACAGGAGCAGAGGAGTAGTTTTGGCAGTTAACTCAAGGGCAAAAGGGGCAAATTTTGAAAGAGAGATTGGAAACTTATTAGTTAAGGATCTTAATTTGAATAATCCAGTAAAAAGAATTTTAGAGCAAACGAGGACTAAAGAATTACCTGACTTAAGGTTGGGAAGATGGTGTATCGAGTGTAAGAGATATGGTGATGGTGGAGAGCCTCCTAAAGAATGGT
>Ga0163111_10000818_pt1 | contig 18728 bp, 14 predicted proteins | sample CRUFie1St18metaG_FD_109645 | JGI IMG/M metagenome (GOLD analysis project Ga0163111, IMG submission 109645) | Marine microbial communities from the Costa Rica Dome - CRUD Field 142mm St18 metaG | ecosystem: Environmental > Aquatic > Marine > Oceanic > Photic zone | place: Costa Rica: the Eastern... | reverse complement strand
TACGCTCTCTGGGTTCGGATCGGAATATTTCTTTTTTGCATCCTCGATCGAGACGATCGGATCGTTCAAGATAGGTCCTATATAGGAAGGAGCGATTGGTTCGTCCCTGGTGTTTTCCACCGGCGAATTCTTTTCGGGATTTAGCGGAACAAACTAAAACGTTCGAATGTGATTGGGGGAACGAAGCGGGTGAGTCGAACGCAATCTCAACAGAAATGAACATTATAACAGGACCGGTTGAACTTCTCGTCGTTCCGTTTCATTAATTCTCTTACCTTTTCGAAAGAATCTAGAAATCGTGCGTATGGGATAGTGTCATCCTTATCGTTTTTGTTGTTTGCTTTGTCCGTCCCCAGGGCTGTCACGCAGGAAAGTCCAGTGAATGCCAGGATGCAAAGTGCATACATCGAACAAACGAGAACAAGCTTCTTCGACGGATTGTCTCTCGCCCTAGCCTTTGCGTAAGAAAAGGCCATCGTTGAACGGTTTGACGTCCCCTTATATACAAGAATTTAGCCAATGTCGAGTGTTGAAACTATCCAAAGGTTTGAATGGATGTAAGTGTAAAGTCTCGATTAGCAATAATGGTTCTAATAAAATAGGCCTGAACCCAATAGAATACATGCATCAATAAATTGCGGATAAAGAGAACATGTCTAATGTAATTTGGATACCATATTTTGTTACAGATTAAGAATCCAAGAAATTTATGTTCGTTGGAGAATTGTGAACACCAATTTTGGTGGATCGAAAAACAAATTCACCATAGTTGTTAGGACGCAAATTGAAACATTTAGACGTGTGTATGTTCGAAGAATGGCCATTACGAACAATAGCTCAATAGCAACGGACAAAAAGGCACTTCAGGAGAGCTTAGTGTTTTTGTTGAAGACTATTCTTTGTGTGATAGTAATTATTGGCAACATTACGTGCCTGTACTTTTCGGAAAAGTTGAGACGAGAAATCATCGATTAATTATTCCTTTCTCGCTGGAAAATTAATAACCCTCCGTTACATTATTTCGAAAGTAAGTGCCCCTCTGGATTAATTAGGCAATAAAAATATCAATAGTCACAATCGACTAGTTCGAATAGATTTTGACATTTTTGTGGTCGCACAAGCGTGTCTCACCCGACCAATTTTTCTCTCAGTCGACCGTGATTGTTAGGACAAGAAATCACAACTTAAGAAACAATCTTACCAAAAACGGCGAGAAGACAAACCGGTCATGACTTTCTTCGAATAAGAAGAGGCTTGGAAGACATAACCGATAATATTGATGGAGCGGGCAATAGATGGATCTGAGTCCTGTGATTAATCAATTCGTGAATGGCCAATTTAAAAAATTTTGGAATTATTTCGACTCCGTCGCGGATCAACGGACCGACCACATCGCTAAATCGCTGAAAAAAATCCAGGACTACAGAAAATCCGATACCAATGCGAATTTGCGAATGAAAACCCTCAATCTCTCACAACACAATACTGATAGAACTAGAAGCAACCACAATTGGTAGATCCACTTCTAAACTCCATTTCAATTGTTGAATGCGAATATGAAATTTCTATCGATTTCTGTCATCGCCCTCTGCGAATTGGCAACGTCTATGGATGTCACCTCTAACAGCAAGCTTCTTGACTGGGCAGATTACGAAGACAAGCTTCGTAAGAGGGATCAGTATATAATCTCTCCCAATGTCTCTCCTGGGGTAGCCGCCAGTAATAGTGATCAGTATATTATCTCTCCCGGGGTAGCCGCCAGTAAGAGTTACAGCAGCAAGAAAGAAAAGTCGCGCAAGGGTAAATCTTCCAAGTCTAAAAAGTCGAAAGTCAAGAAGGGAAGCAAGTCCAGTAAGAGTAGCACCCCTGCCCCAGTAGTGGCTCCCACTCCATCTCCTGTGGGTGTAACTCCAGCCCCTGTTCCAGGTCCAACTCCACAACCTGTTGCTCCTACTCCCGCTCCTATCACACCAACCCGCGCCCCTACCAACTCGCCTACACCCGGAGTCAACAGTGCTGTAATCTTTGTCTGTTCCGCAGAGTGTGGAGCTGTTGCCGCTGATGTCACTCAGCAAGACTTCCTTGATGCTCTTGGGCCAGGTGGTGAAGCCCAAATTGCTGGGGGAACTGCCTGTGGAGACGTCTGCAACCCCGGACCTGGAAGAAGACTCCAGACCGCTCCAACGGGTGTTAGCCAATTGACGATCCTCAACCTTGTTTCCTTCACATTGACCGACGCTGAAATGCTTCAACTTTGCAAGGATGAACTCCCGGGAACCTCTAGTTTGACTGCTCCACCAACCTTCCCACCTACCGATGCACCTACTACTTCCCTGTACCCTACCACATCTCAGTACCCATCTGAATCTCCACGTCGTCTTCTTTCTACGAAGGTTGAAATGGGTCTTCTTTCTACGAAGGTTGAAATGGAGTGTGAATGTAACTTGGATGGAATCACCGTTAGCTGCATCTCCCCCGAACACGAAGAATCTTGCCTTTGCCACAAAGGTGACGTCATCTGCGTAGAATAAACGGTAACTATTTTGGGGTCACGTTTTGAATACCATTCTTGTCCCGCTAGGTATAAAAAAAGATAAATTGTACGAAATAGTGTTTAAATCATTTTAAAACATCCCACATACGTAAAATCTTATCTGAATCAACAGTGGTCTTGTCCATCTGGGCATAAAAGTGATCAATTGTACGTACGAAATAGTGTTTAAATCTTAAAACATCCAACATAAAAAAATCTTATCCGAATATCATGAGCAAATTGTTACCCAACGTACCAAAACAATATGTGTTTTGTCCCGACTTCCTTGGGGAAATGGCCAGACCGTAATAAACTGGCATTTTAGTACCGTTGTCACAGTACGAGACAAGTACTAGTATTTATTAGTACCGTTATTTTAGTCGGTAGCGTAAAATAAAATACAGCCGTGAATAAAAAACTCAGAGACATGATGTCAGGACATTAAGACACCAAGTTGACGACTTTTGAGGACAACTTCCATGATATCACGCCGGATTGGTACGCCACCGACGTCTAACAACGGTAATAGCATCAATAGCAACAATAGCAGTAGTAAAAGTTCGAAGGAAAGCTCATTTACTATGGTTTCATCGATCAAACGAATCTGGTCGAATATGACGGGATACATGAATAGCACCCGTCTCATGGTCCTGGTAATCTTGTGTATGCAGAATTCCATGTTTACAATCCTGCGTCGGTATAGTCTGGGTGTCTTGAAAGAAGAGTATTCGAAGGTACGGTTTTTGTTGGTGAATGATAATATGTTGTGGGGACGGGCCAACAGCACTTTCGAATCATGTTTTTTGTTTTTCCTCAATACGCCATTTGTTTGCAATTTTTCTCGCTATTCCTTGCACCCCTTCACAGTATGAACTCTTGTTGGTAGCAGAGTTTATCAAAATTATTTATTCGGTCTGGATGATCAACAGCACGGTAGTTTGTACTCCCCTTTCGGGTGAGGGCGACGACGAGGGAGTGATGATACCGAGAGACCTGTCGACCCATCTCCGGTACCTCGTATCAACCTCAAAAAAAATGGTTGGCCTAGCGCTCATATATGGTGCCATGAACATTTTGAGCTTAATCAGTTTGCGCAACATTTCGGCGGGCATGTTTACCATTTTTGCCCAGACAAAGATTATAACAACGGCGACATTTTCGACCATCATGCTCAAACGACAATATTCTTGGACCCAGTGGAGGGCACTGGTCGCACTGATGATGGGCGTCCTCTTATTCAGCGAACCGATCTGGGGTGAAGCGTCGGTCTCCGTTGAGAATGGAAATGCGATTGTTGGAACTGTTGCTGTCTTGGTCGAGGTGACCCTCAGTGGGTTCGCCTCGATTTACTTTGAAAAGGTCATCAAAACTGATCCCCTCCAGCTAGGAATTTGGGAACGAAACTTCCAGCTAGCCCTAGGTTCATTTCCCCTATACATTTTTTTCATTATCGGTAACGGAGGTGGAACAGCGGGATTTTTTGGGGGCTGGTCTGGCATGACCGTTTTGTTGTCCTTTTTGGCAGCCGCCGGTGGACTTTTGGTGGCACTGAGCATCAAGTATGGAGATTCCATTCTGAAAACCCTAGCTACCACCTCTGCCATCATCCTGACGGGTATTCTAGACCACCAATTTTTGGACGGGCCCCTCACGGTGGCCATGATGATTGCCGCCGTGCAAGTTATTCTTTCCGTCCTCAATTACACCTTTGATGCCACGCCTAAACCAATTTCGACCGCAGATGCTGTTGTAAGTTCTCCGCCTCCAAAAAATCAGAACCAGGTGGATGCAGAGAACCAAGAAACAGAACAGCTCTTGCGAAGAGTATAACCCGTGCTACAATCGTAATTTTGGGACTCTCCATGTGTAACTGTCTGGTTTCCTACGAGCCTCTCATTCCTGAGGACTTGTCCTATACCTGGATATACAATTCATATTTTGTTTCTACGGAGAACTCCCACAACCAGCATTCATATCTTGGATTGGCCGCACAGCACAAAATTGTACACAATCAATAATCGTTTCTTTGGGGGAAGGGCTTGTAATAGTTTTTATTTTTTTATTTTCTAGTCCTTCAATTTATCGTGAATATCTACCAAGGAATTAAATTTTCTGACGATAAAACTCTTGGTAGAAAGTACTATAGAATGCAGAGTTGTGCCCTCCAATGAAATATCACTAACAGTGAGGAAGAGTTATCTTGCCACCATCGTTATAATCGTCACCAATTCTCTCAGTATCCCTGGTGTTTGCAAATATTTTCATCCCAAGTACTGGGAAAGTATCTTCTGTTTCAAGCTCGACGTATGGACTTTGTTAATGTTCTTCTACACAAAAGGTTCCGGAATCTCTTCCGAGTTGGTACAGCATGTCGAGTTATTTTGTCCATGGGTATTGATTCGAGATAATAATGTAGCTTGAACTCGCTTCACTATGCTAAAATAACCATCACTGGTAGGGAGATCGGATCACAGAGGCACTTCCAGGTAGGTTTTTGGTAGTAATAATGAATATGGTAGCTCTATTGTAAATCCTAGCTAAAACAGCGACAATAGTTTAACAAATCTTATTTTATTAAAAAATACCATGTACTTTGTGAGGACAACATTAACGGCATGATGATAACAGAAAATCCCAGATTGGATCAAAATCTAGCACATGTTAAGCATCTAGCCCCAACCCTAAGTACGATAAAATTAAATTAAATTGATTCGCGACCATAAATTGATTCAACGGAGTTGATCTGCACAATAATGAGAGATAAATAATTTAATTTTATACGACTCCGTAGATCTGTATAAGGAATGATCTAATCCCGTGATCGCCAACTAGAAGTCAAATAGCACAGATTCTTCTCATGTAGCGATTGGCCAATCTTCAAATACCGCGACGCTCATTTTTTCTTTAAGAAACAGTGTTTCCACCTGCACCCAATCATCCTTGCTGTTCCATTGTCCCGAGATCTCATAGTAGACTGACTCTGTTGAATCACAAACTACACGCAACTAACTGCAAGCAAATAGAATCGATCAGCACCATTATCACCATGTCGAATGTAGACCAGTTCATCGAAATGACGGAGTCCGAAGCCGTCTACGAGCAGGAATGCCAAAAGCTCGAAAAGCGAGGAAAGCGTCTACGAAGGGCCGCTTTGACTACCGGTATCCTCACCGTCGTCTCCATTATCGCTACCATTTACACTACCATTGCCGTGCGTTGGGTCCTCGTTGAATGGCAACAACCCGAGAAGACAGCATATGAAATTTCCGAGGGAATGACCAGTTTCAAGTTCGGAATCTTCTTGGAACTCGTCGTCTGCATTGTTGATGTCATTATCGGTGTGACTCTTGGTCTCATCATTGTCGGTGCTGGCGTTAACCCCGCTACAGCCGTGACCATCTGCACCTTTAAGATTGTTCAGCAGGCTGTCAGTGCCGCCAATATTATCTTCTTGGTCGGTGCTTCGGTCTTGTTGGATCAGAGTAGCGCTCTCTACGAGGTCGTACAAAAGTACTTTTACTCCGACAATTTGCCTCCTATCGGCACACAACTTTCATACCTCCTTTTGGTTGTGAACCAATACGGATACTACCTTCAGCAAAGTAAGTAACTTATGGTTTTGTTCGGTTCTTGCGATATTCGTTGTTCCAGTCGAGAAATGAAACTTACCAAAAACTTTTTATCCCGCGATCTTTGCAACAGTCTTTGGCGGCATGTACATGCTCTTGCTCGGATCATGCATCTGCATGTGGGGTGTTTTCCCTCGTTACTTGGGTATGTCAATGTGGGTTGCCGGAGTCTCCTACCTCGTCAACTCCTCGTTGTACCTCTTCTTCCCCGGTTACGATGGCCTAGTTTCTTGGGCCTTGGTCTTCCCTTCCCTCGTTACCCACTTCTGGCTCGCGGGATGGTTGTTGGTCAACACTCCCCATCCTTCCAAGAACCGAAACCTTTTCCCTGCGTTCATGACTGGTCGACCAACCGGAGATGCAATCATGGCAGACTCCAAGCCAGTGGAACCTTAGAGAAAGAGCAGCAACAGCACAAGCTAACAACAATACAACGATTTTTGCTCCTGTTGTAAATAACCTTATTTGGAAGAGAAGGAGGAAGAAAAATATGGGGATCTTAGCTTGACTCTATTTTACAAAAGTAGGGTAGAATGCCATCTTCGTATGTGTGAAAATAAATTATAATATCAATTGTGGTTTTAACAAAAGTTATCTTAGTAGAGTTTCTTTGGTAGTTTCAAAACTTTAACTTTAAAGCATTGCAGCAACTGAAATCAGGAGAGTTGCTGAGATTGATAGCCACTACACATACATTGCTCTATCAACTTCTCATTTTGCCGGATCACGATGCTGGTGCTCCACAGAAGAGCCTACATGCTGGAGCGCAGTGGCAGGCAGAAACACGAAGATTGCAAGAGGGAATGCAACTTCTGCCTCCCAAATGCAGATTTAAAACGGAGATGACATTCGGCCATCTTGACACCAAGTGTAGGATCTTTTGATATGACCTCAGGCACGCATTGGACATTGGAGAACAAGAGCTCGAAGATCAGTGTGCAACAGAGCTCCGAAACTTTGTCATCGGCAATCATCTTCCAGTCTTGCCAAACAGCTCGGACCAAATGGAAAAACTTGGGGCTGAAATCCTTGAAGGAAATTTTTCCTGACAAGCGGGGTAGTTCAAATCGGTAAAACCTTGGCTTGCATCATACAAGAATATACTTGAAAATCTATCGATGGATAATCATCTTCTTGCACATGAATTGCTAGGCAAATAACTTATGCCTGCCTCCTTTTTTCTTGGGACACAGGATGAGGGAGTTTTTCATTCTTATTTGACGAGCTCTTCTTTTAGAATAAGGAAAATCGTTGAAGTCAAAAGATCTCTGAATGCTCGGAATGATCACTTCCCAAGTTCTTTAAAAAAGAAGTCAACTTTTGGTTCATGGAGCCGCACTATCTAGCTAGAAAGTAATAAATTTAAGTGAACAAGGATTTATAGCTGTAGTAACAAATCTATTTTTGTGTTATTTCTAGGTGTAATTATTGATCAGGGTCATAGGGTCAACTTTTTCACTTGTGAGTTCCATCCAGCTTACCACGATATTATTCTGAAACAGAATGTCCTTTTGCTTTTTGTTATACAAAAGGTTGTCCACCATTCTGATCGCCGACAGAGCGATCAAAAGATTGAATGACTACGGGATCTTCTCTCAATAACGTAAGGGTTGGAGGAGGGTGAATGCCTTCGTTGCATTTATTCCATCCAGTTGGTGGGGGCGTAGATTCATACTCGGCCGTGACTGATGCTGAGTAAAAATCAGTATCCTGAACAGTTCCTGGTTCCCTACCACCAGGTACAACCGAAATGTACCAGTGTTGTGTGTTATTGCTCACATTACACTTGAACAAAGAGAATTTGCAGGTGTTACCCTTGAATTGGCCATACCTACTGTACTTCGTGACTCCCTCGCATTGACCATCTCTCTCGTATAGTCCATTTACATCAGTATTACCAGCATTTGAAACCTTTACATTAAAAAACTCGCATGGCTCCGGAACATCATCAAAACGTGAATCCTCGTCGTCGTCTTCTTCAGACTCGTGCATCCCTGGAATAACATCGGAATCAGATTGTTGGTTGTGATCCATATCAACTCCAACATCATTACTGTCTCTTCTTCCAGAATAGTCACTCCTAGACTGACCATGCCCAGTATGCTGAGGGGGCTCGCATATGTCGCGTTCTAGACTTGCCCAGGCGCTTCGATTTTCTTCCATCCACTTGACCACAGAACGTATGTGAGTCATTTGCTTCAAAATGTCGATATAACGTTCATAAGCGTCGATCAATGTATGAGAATAGGACTCCGATGGTCTTTGTCGCATACTGTGAAAAGCATTAGGTGCTCTCAGTAACCCAATAGGGTGCTCGTCATTGTTTACGTTTTGCCTGCATTGCATTATGAGACTGATACGATCGTTCTGATAAATATCGGGGATTGATGCAAGAGAATTCATAACCATGAGTCCAGCATTGAGAATTTCATTACCATGCCAACCTTGCGGCGCTGTGTACAGAGACCTTAAGGTATTAGTAATTAATCCATCTGATTTTTTCATGTAGAATGCGGTGGCTAAGAAATATTCGATAAATTGGTCATTGGAATTCGGCACTAGATTGCAATAGAAAGCAAATGAATTCAATCCCTCGTCGGCAAATTTTCCTAAAGTTGGCCTGTTATTCACGAAATGAGATGCTATGTCGTAAGCAATACTCTCACAACGATTGAACATTTCCTTTCGACCACCTTGCGCAATGTAATATATAGCATCGGATGGTCTTCTCGAGAGATCGTGCCGGAAACCATGCACCCACAAATCGTTGCGAACCTAAAATGGAAAAAAGAGTCAGCTAACTATGAAACGTATTTTGAAACAAAAAGATGTCCTTACAATCGACCTAACTCACCATCATATCTTCCCGTAGTGCAGCGTCTCTGTAATAGCCAAGGAATCCTTTCAAGTTGATGGCATTCGTTATATTTCCTCCATATGCGATCGAATTATACTTCGCCATGATATCGATGATTCTCTGCGGTGCAACATTCTCGTGCCCACATTTTTGGAGGTAATTTTCGATTTCTCGCTGCCCCATACCGTGCACTGATCCGGTAGACGATTCTTCAAATATCTTGGTGAGCGCCGTTAGAGCTTTCTTAGAAAGCTCGTTTGACTTCCGACCCCGATGATCTGTCTCAACAATGAGAGGGGCCGGTTGAAGGCCCGGAATTTCCAAAAGCAATGCTAGAGACTCGAATAATGGGGCCAGTTCAAGTTGCCCATTGTTTCTATAATTGAGATCTTGCTGATTCATCACATGATTGCCATTCATACTGATTACGTGTGCGCTTTGTTCTGGCTTGGCTAGAAAATCAGCGATCTCACTCGAAACTGACGAACCAGGGAACGCTGACCTCAATAAAAGTGGCGATCTTTGTCGAGTGACGATGCAAATCATTCGTGCAGGGATCATACACGCAATGATCGCCTTCCGAAATAAGGATCCCCCCAAGTCAGTTTCCGTAGAGACAAGGCTCCGAATAAATGGAAATATTTCCGAGCTCAATCGCCAGTGACGAGGCGAAATGTCAATCAACACATTCAGATGTGACATCATAATCCCAATAGTGGATGCAGACACAAATCCAACATCTTCATATTCCGCAAAATCTTCACTTAAGGTACACGGAACAGTTTCATTAGAAGGATCAATCTGCGATATTTGTCTATTCCATGCTTCAATCCATTCTCGCAATTTCTCCTGCTCTTCGGGGATCGATACGCATGACTGTAGTGCCGCTGTAAAAATACGAGCAGAAATTTGGCGTGAAAACTGGTCGGGACATTCCAAAAGATAGGTCCGTAGCCAGTTGTTACTGACTGAAGTAGTCTTCGTCGCAATCTTTAGTGCAAGAGCTTGAGCACTCTCTGGATCATCCAGCATAATTCCTTCCAAAGCTTTAACCCAATCCAAAAGATCAACACGTTGGTTATCATAGAGTAAGTTCGAATATAGTAAAACATCAAACACAAAGGTCACAAGCATCTCTATGACATTTTTCCTCCAATGTGAACGGTTATCTCTTGTAGAAGATTCAGAACTACCTGTTATATTCATCGTATCATTCGAACTGGCATCCGGATCAAGGCATAAATATAGAAGACTTCGGAGAAAATGTTGAAAGTCTTGATTGAATAAGAATGATTGCCACCTATGAGTTGCATTGGATCTGCGAACGTCAGGTTCGAAGACATCGTACCCAGTCGTCATGCGAACTTTTTCAAGTTCTGCTTTCTGTGCTTCCTCCTTTCCACTCGGTTCCGAATTATGATCTGTAATCTTAACCTTTTCGTAAAATAACATGAGTGCATTGGCGAATTGTTCGCTCTCAACCGAGTGGACGGTCCCATTTGGCCATTTTGTCTCTTTCTTCACCTTACCACCGAAGCACTCTGTTGCAATAGACGCCGGATCAAACGGAGTTACATCTTCATCGTCGAATCGATACCATTTGTCTTCCGACCCTGGGTTCCTATCTTTAATGAAACTATAGTAGTGGCCTCCCTGTGCGACACCGGCATGTACTAAAACACCAGCTAGCTTGTACTCGTAGTCTCTATCAGGAAGATGGCTCATTGCACTCTCCTCATTTCCTACGTCCATAGCATCGACTTCCTGATTATCTTCTGTTTCGGCTTGTTCAATCGCTTCGACGCCCTCAAGAGTGTAGCGCTTCATATTCAGTGTTTGCTCAAAGGCACACCGGCTGTTCAATTTTACTGTCTCAAAAGTGTTATAATCTAAATCAAAGCGCTTCAGTGACAGCATTAACATGTTCGGCAACTCGGAAATCGCGGTTCTTAATACTGTATCGGTGTTCTTCTTGCATCGTTCACAATAAACCTGATTGTTTCCTTCCATTATTTCAGTTTCGCACATTGTGGCTAGTGCTTCGTGAATATCGGCCTTCCCTCTTATTTGGCAATCAACAGTTAGTAGTTTCTCTTCACGGTTTGTCTAAAATGGGAACAGAAGCAATACGAAGTTAGCATGCTAGTTCACAGCAAGATACAGTCGACACAATAAAAACATCAAACTTACCTTTAACCCGCATTCCTTACAAATCTTTTGCTTAGTCACTTTGATGGCAAAAGTATGATCGAGGTACCTGAAGTTATCTGGCGCCCACTTCTTCAGTGATGTTTCGAGTCTGTCAAGTAGTTTGGTTGAAAATTCTGAAGCATCGTTCTGCTGCCAAACATCGAATTCAAGCTTCAGACAGGCGCAAGCTTCGACTAGAGCTCGTGGGTCGAAACACCGGCCCCTGGATCCTTCTTCGAGATGGATGAAAGTTCGCTGCACTTCTTCCATTAGATGGCGAGAAGAAGCCTCATCTTCTGTTTCTTTAATTTCTTCGTCTGGTTTATTCTGTATCACAGCACCTGGGTTTCGTTCTTCCCTGGTTTCTTTTGATGGCGAAATCTCGAATACGCCAGTTTCTTTACCGGGGCGCCCCTCAGACAAAAAGAATTCTTCAGACAAAAGAGGAGGTAACCTATCAATATCCTCGGGATGAATCTGCTGATGATTCTGCGTTGATGCAGCGCCTTTGCTATACCGTATTGTGTGCATTCCACTTGTGTCATCAAAGCCTTCTACAATAGCATCATATGATGATCCATTTTCCCACTGCATAGCTATTGTTCTTCCTACAAGATCGGCACCTCTGGAAGAAACAACACCTCCTGATGACCGAATACTTGCAGGCAAGGGTGCTGAACACAATGAATTCCGCAGCTCGGGCATCATAAACAGCTGTTGCAATACCGAATTCATATAACAAGTACAACCTTGGTTCTTCAGTCCAGAATACTTTGAAGTGCTCCTCCCATTTCTAGTACTGCCTTCGTTTCCTCCAGCTGATTGCCCCCATCGATGTTTGAGATAGGGGCTTGCATCAGATATCAAACCATTGATTCTGTGTACAAGAGCAATATAACCATTTCCATCTTTGCATCGTCGAGCTGAAGATTTGACTACTTCAAATCCTCTTTGTCGTGACTCTTTGTCGCAGCAAATCGCAAGAATAGACGTTGCTCCGCCTGGTGAAAGGAAGGCATCGAAAATGACTCCCATCAAGTCAACAAGAACTATGTCGTCAGGACTAAGTTTTGTTCGGAAGTGAGCCATCTCAGACCACCGAGCATTTGCGAACTCTTTTAATAGAATATTAGTCCCTTCCACCAAAATACTTCCACCTACGTGTATTACTAAAGAATCTAGAAGTCCGAGACATCCACATAACACTCCAGTTGAAAAATCAACAACCAACATTTCGCTTGACGGCCTTGGGCAAGCAGCAAGTTTAGAACAGACCGCTGTTGCTAGCGCATTCAATTCTCTTTGGGAAACATTTTGCGATTCTGTCACTAACTTTATCAAAAGATAGAAGTATTCACCGGAAGATTCAGAAGCGACGTCTATCGAACCAATAGCATTCTTCAGCCATGGTAACGCATAACCGGCCAGTAGAGGAGTCGCCAATACAAGATTTTGTGTGTCACTTCGTACTTTCGAGGTCGAGGCTATGGAAGAGCCAGGTCGAATTCCGTCTGAGGCGCCCTCCCATAGGAGCAATCTTATTAGGAATTTTTCTGCCGTATTATTCGGAAGTGCCGCAAAGCTCTTCACAGTTTCAGGCGATTTGAATAGCAAATATAGAAACTTTAAAACATCCGACACAGTTGAACTAGAAACACCACTATCGACGACAACCATTGATGTTAAACTTCGCAATAGACCTTCTGCGTTAGCGAGCGACATCAACAATCGATTACCTGCCTCATCAAGTCCATTCGCAGAAACGATCAAATCATCGCTTTTTTGGTTGCCGAAGAGACAACATTTCAAAATTCTCAAGGCAACAGCGTTTCCTCTTCTCGTCATACTTTGACTCAATTCTGGACTGTCTTCAGAAGACGAAAAAAATCTTACGACAGCATCGAAGCCACCAGAATCTATGAATCCTTGGCGAAAATCTTCGGAATCACTTTTCATTTGCTTATCAATCTTTTTCTGTTCCGTTAGTTCCATTGGTATAGATGATAAAACCTCTGGAGCCGGTTGCAAGAAAGCATCGATTGCAAGAAGAACATATACGGAACGAGAAAAATCTTTAAAGTCCAGTAATTTCGCCCATCGGTCCGAAGGACGAGCATCGATATCCATGGCGTCCTCATCTTGATCACTGTCTTCAACAATGTTACCACTTTTCGCCGTTAAAAATACTTGTGACGATACTCCCGGGTTGGTAGGCATAGCCAGAAGGAGATCCCAAACAAGTTTATGTGTGTCGCTATTCGATGGAGATACGTCAGTCATGTCACTAGGTTCTCTCCGCGGCAATGATTCAACCACTCCTAACAGGGTGTTGAAAAGTCTATCGCTGAATTCGTTGTTATCGTCACAAAATATGTCGCTCAAGTCACGCGCTCTAGTATTCCTTGTCGCTCTTGCACTGTTGGAATTTATATTTTGCTGGGCTGCACCCCGGTCTGTGATCAAAAACACCAATTCACATCCCTGAACGATACCCATCTCGTCGACGACAGCATCTTCTGGCACAACATTCAGACTCATATGTGAAAAATCTCCATTTCCATTTGACCTCTGAGTGCTTGGACTTGATACGCGACCTGTAGCAGAAATGGACTTTACCGATGCAACTGATTGGCATCCACAATAAATTTCGACTTTCCTTTTGATTGAACTTAAAGTTTCGAGCGGATGAACATCTAGAGAAAACCGGATGATACTCTTTTCTCCGTGATGATTCAACTGTTCACGCTCTTGGTACGTATGTGGTCCTTGATGGTTCTGCATTTGAGGGCGTTTTGCCATCACAGTGATTTTTCTGTAACAGGCTTGTCCGCGCATACCATGAGGTAAGTATTTGGTCATCTGATGCAGTCCTTCAGTTGGAGACACACGCGACATTCGAATGAGAGTGGAGATAGATATTGAACCAGACGATCCACTTTGACCAATGGCAGCATTCAGTATCCGTAAACATCTTTCTGCCGCGAGCTCAGCTGAGGGGTCCTTTATGTCAAAACTATTCTTTACCTTTGTCAGGCAATCAAACACTCTCTTCCCAAAACCATCTTCCGATGATTCTGTTTGCATAGATTCGGATGAGAGATTGTTGGTAGAAATATCGGCATGACTCGTTCTATAGTTGCTATTGTCCATTGTATACCGAATGTAAATATTGAGCAGATCATTCCTTGCTGAATTAGCAACGCTGTCATTTCCCGAATCCAAACAGATTCGCCAAAGGGTATCTAATGCTGATTGACGAACTGCCACTCCGTGAGTTGCCGACAATCGCATCTTGTTAAACATAAAATGAAAACTTTGATATGCTTTCATCCCAAGGTGTTGGAAGCTGATGTTTGGAGAGCAAAATAATGTCAAAAATGCTTTCACGCATTCGTCCTCTGTGAACGCGGAAGAAAGAATGTCTTCGGCTGGTCCAGTTGTACTGGTGCTATTTCCCTGGCTCGCTCCCGTAGATGGATCTAAAACTCTAGTATTATTCGTATTGCGGTCGCTTGTCGTACATGATGCGCTAGAAATAAATGCCATAACCTCCTCTCTGTCCGGGGGAGTACTACATAACTGCCATAGACTATGAAGCTGAGGAGTAGTCATGAATATTTCTTCGCTCACGCCGTAAACATATCGAAGGATTTCCAAACGTTGAGATAGTGAAATTGTTCCTTGGACTTCATTCTGCTCGATCGATGGTGACTGTAGGAAAAGGTACAAAAATCGCACGTAAGTAAAATACTGATGTAATAAAAACTTCATTGTCTATCGCTCGGTCAAATCTTACCTTCCGAGGCGGTGTTGGCGCTCTCATTCCTCCGATACTACTAGCTCCCTGTCGTTTACGTTTCAAAAATGCCGTCAATTCGTCGAAGAGTAACAACGGTAATCTACATTGATCTATCGTCACGAGGTCAGCAGCTTGCTTTCTTGGGCAGGCCTCAAGAACGAAATGTGTAAGCTTTACCATTTTCAACGCCCGGATTTCATCCACAGTTCCTGCCGTCTGCTGCTTCGAATTCTGCTGTAGCGCCGCTACGCAAGACTGTAGATATGTTTCGCGGTGTTCTTTGCCACCGGGTTCGACACGTAGTTCTCGAGTCACATATTGCTTCAACAGATCATAGCTTTTCAGAGATGATGCCTCAGGATGGATCAATAGTGACCAGAGAAGCTTGAGCACTTCCCCTCTGACTTCATCAGAGAGCTGGCTGGAATTTTGTCCCTTGTTGTTATTATTGGCATTGTTATTGTTCCCGTTGTTGAAGTTGCAGTTTTCGTTCGAATTTGCAACCGCTAATGCCTCACAGAAATCTGATACCTCCGTCAAGAAATCGATGTTTGCATTATTTTGGCTTCCTTGTACAAGTGACTCCTGAACTGCCTTCAGCAATAAAACCGCCAAATGAACAGGACAAGATGGGAGAATAGACACAAGGAGTTGATATATTTGAGCAGAAACTGCGGCATCAGTTTTTCGGGTGCAAGTTTTCCATGCGAGTAGCAAATGTGAGGCCTGTAGACAGTACTCAGTAGTTTGGTTTGACTCCGTAGAATTAGTTTCTGCATTGTTCGCATCGCCAGCGCTATCCGTAGTGGTATTATACCTGACGGATGGAGCTTTACCGCCATCTTCACACATAGATGCTAAGAAATTGATCAAAGGTACACTCCGTGAAACAATTTCTCGATGGACTGAATCCCCCAAAACCAAAGTTTCGATAATTCTGTTGTCAATGGCCCATCGCGCCAGCTGGTGTTCAAGGGTATTTTGTTCTTCGCCAGGAGGTACCATCAATCCCAGTCGTGTAAGATTGGGAGGGGGGTCAAGCCCAGCATTCCGACATGTGAGCCATCCAGTCGGAGGAGGTTCTGTTTCTTCGTGTTCCTTTGATTTATGCTGGTAGTAATCAATATCTCTATCGGTTCCAGGCTGCTCTTCATCTGCCTCAGAGAGAAACCACCATTTCTGTTGAGACCGCATGGTGCAACGGAATAGTGTTAATTTCTTTCCGCCACCATAAGGTTCATCCTCCGGAATTTCTCTTTCATAGGTAATCTCATTGTTTCCGGCGCGAAGCCCGTATCCATCCTCGGTAACGTGTCCCTTGAAATGGTATTCGCCGTTTACAAATGTACAACCTGCCTTGTCTGCAACGAACGATCTCGGAGGAGGTCTATGGGTGGCACTCGCTTCCAACAGTGTTTCCATTTGCTGCCACCCAAATAATTTCAGTGGTAACGATTGGGATGTGATGAGTTTCAGAACAAGACCTCTCCAGAAGTCGTAGAAATCATAAGTATCAGCCCTTCGAAATTTGATAAGTTTGTCGAAAATACGATTCAAGTCGTGGACTAGAAGTCTTAAGTCATCCATAGGGATCTTTTTGAGGGCTTCCTCACTGCAAGATGTGATGTATTGCATAGTCGCCTTCGAGACGTCAATGGCGGCTTTTTCCAAGGCTCGGATTAACTTTTCGGGCTTCTGGTTATGAATAGAAGCGTTATATACGTCAAGCAATACAGGTAACGTTTGATGTAACAAGTCCATCGTCGGGAAGGCTGGGGTTGCGTTAGCTGAAGATCCCGTAACTGGCTGTGCTGATTGCTGTCTGGAAGGAGACGGTGGCGAGATCGATGTCGATACACTATCATTACTACTCGAGTTTCCTGTCGTTTGCGAAGAGTCTTCCACAATAGTTCGATCTGTCATATACTCGACCAACCGATCAAAACCACCTTCTTGCAAAAATGTTTCCGCCAAATTCAATCGAGTGGCTGGCAAGCCGCTCAAGTGGTTGACATTCCAACTTCCCTTCGTGCCCTTGTAATAGGCTTTCTTTTTACAAAAAATACAAGCTAAGACACTTAATGTCTTACAGCAAACATCACTCGGGCCACCAGGAGCACGCCGACCCCTTTCTATCTGAATTTCCAAGTCGTTGGAAATAATCGTCACAGCCAATGTCAAGGCCTCCTGGACGCACCGTCGTTCGTTCTGGCCGACCTTTAATGGTTGCTGTTCCAACAATATGCTGACGATTTGGCCCATATATTGTTCTACAAAATCACGAGCTTCACGTGATATTCTCAAATACTTGCTTGCCTCGTTGAGCGTGTCCACCGCTTGGTTCCAAACCACTGTTGAAGATATAATTATATTTTTTTTCAATTCGGTATTCACGACATGGTATTAATACGTTGCGTTTAGAAAAATTGGATCAACAGAATAGAAGTCAAGGATTTACCAATTTCGAATTAAGCAGTAAAGATAGAGAGACGTGTGAGCATCATCTTGAAGTAAGTAAGTATAGGCAAAGCCATGCACGGACAACCACGATTATCAAAACGATGGAACACCTGGTCAAGCGAAACCGATTTCGTTTTCAAAAACATATCGATCAAGATTACTTTATCAATTTCTCTGCAGTATCGAGTGTCACAATGGTATTGAAGAAACATAATAGAGACCGCATCAAGTTTATTGAAAAAAGTATTACGACAACCCGAAGGCGAAGGTCGGAAAAATGTATCTGCCTTTCAAGTGGCAAGACACAGATTTGGGGGTTCGAGAGAAACTCCAAATTACGGTACAAATTAAATTTCGCCATTATTATCGACAAAAATCAACGCGCATGACGAATTTCAGATTTTCCAAAGCCTCTGATGACCATCTTTTTGATTCCTTACCTGTCGAGTCCTTGTCCAACTTATTTCCAACCTCATACCACATTTTAAGAACTGCATCAGATGGAGGCTGGCATTCCGACCATATATAAGGAACGGCATCGTCTGAATTCATTTTAGCTATTACCATCGAATAAATGGGTACATCTGTCGGCGATATCCCCAGATCGTCGCCTCGGAAAAATGGAATCTCTCGAGATTTTTTGTTGTTGTTTCGTCTCAGCGCATAGCGCGGGTGTGTTCTCGTTTGCGCTTTCCCTCACGGCGCGCCGTACCAAAATTCGTAGGAATAGGTAGAATGACATCAAAATCACGATATTCTGAAGAGCTCTTTACGATTCTTCAGGAAACAAAAAAATTGTCGCGAAACAGCCTGTTTGGCAGGCCACCATGCTGCTTGGGGTGAGGACACAGCAGTGGCTGGGATTCACACCAGAGGGTTAAACTCACTAATGAAGGCACTTCCCCTCCTAGCAGCTCAACCCCATGTGCTAGCAAGGGCACCCAACTTGGCCAGGCTCATTGTGCACTGCTGCTCCGGAGCCAGAGCACGCAGCCAGGGGGGGAGGTGCCTGCATTGTGCCATCTCCCACCATCGGGCTTGGGCTCCCCAATTCAATCCAAAAAGTGGTGCTCAGAAGATCCCTTGGTGATGCTGATGACCACAAGCCAACCCGCCCCAGGAGCCATGTGGGTGCGCCCACCCCAGGCCCCAAGCCTGCCACTGGGTGGTGGTGGCTTCGGCATGGCCATCCAGCCATGAGTGGAGTGGGGATGTGCAGCAGCAATAACAGCAGCTTTGTTAGGTAGGAGCACAAGGTGC
>Ga0163111_10000817_pt1 | contig 18729 bp, 19 predicted proteins | sample CRUFie1St18metaG_FD_109645 | JGI IMG/M metagenome (GOLD analysis project Ga0163111, IMG submission 109645) | Marine microbial communities from the Costa Rica Dome - CRUD Field 142mm St18 metaG | ecosystem: Environmental > Aquatic > Marine > Oceanic > Photic zone | place: Costa Rica: the Eastern... | reverse complement strand
TATTTCATTATGTGAGCCTGATAGATTGCCATTATTGGACCTAAGCCCATTGAGACTGTGGGGAATTGCCAATATTCTGGCATTAGCCACGGATGAGGATAAGATGAAAGACCATTAGAATCTATTTCTTGTCTAAAGTTATCCAATTGTTTCTCAGTTATTGACCCCTCTAAAAATGACCTTGCATAAATTCCTGGCGAAGAATGGCCCTGAAAATAGATCATATCCGATAAATCTCCGCCCCTAAAAAAATGATTGAACCCAACTTCATAAAGTGTTGCTGCAGATGAATAAGTAGAAATATGGCCGCCAAGATCAAGTTCTTTATTTGCTTTCAAAACCGTAATTAATGCATTCCACCTGATGTAGTGTCTTATTTTTTCTTCCAGATCCCAATCACCTGGATATTTAGTTTCTTGATATTCAGAAATAGAATTTTCAAAAGGTAAATCAAAAAAATTATCTTCTATGAGTCCTTTATTTTTTGCGTATAAGACAAATTCGGAAATTATTCTTTTTGAATCATCGTGGCCATTAAATAAAATTAAATTTTCTAACGCATCTATCCAATCAAATAATTCTTCATGATTTTTAGGGTCTGAATTCATCGTAGTAATTATATTTTTTTTTCTTAACAAAAACTCTAGATTAGCAGTAAAAAATGCTTTGAGCTTAAAATCTATTCAAGATTATCAATGAAGCTTCTTAAAAAATTAAAGCTTTTTTGTTCTTTTTTTCTGGTGATTTCATAGAAGTCTACATTTTGTGATAATTTTGAAATACTATTCATCAAAATTTTGCTTGATTCATCACAAGAATTTAATGGATAAGCTCCAATTTGAGAAGCAACAACACATTGAAGAATTTCAGTCGAATCAAGTTTTTTAATATTATTGAACTCATCCCACTTAAGAAAAATACAGTAGTTAAGTGTTTTGGAGTCATAAGAGAAATTTTTAACTTTGTAGAACAGCCTTGATAATCTATCATTTTTTAGTTCAATGCCTTTTGAAAAGCTTGTTACCTTAGCGACGCTCTCTGTGAGCTTAATATAGGGGAATGCTGGATAAGCTTGAGGACTCGTATCTCTAAATGATATTGATACTACATCATCTGATAAAAAAACACTTTCAGAAAAAAATGATGCAGCCGAGGATTTTCCAGCACCAGAATTCCCTAAAAAGAGTATAGTTTTACCACTTATATTGATTGCACTTGAGTGCAAGACAAGCCTTTTTTTTTGATAAAGCACAAATGGCATCACTAGATTAAAGATTCTTCTAGCGATATCAGTCTTACATGCTTTGCTCGATAATTGTTTTATGTGAACATTATTACCAGTGTTATTAATTTCAGCATAAAAAATATCTTTTTGTATTACTTTTGATTTGTTGAAGCAAGACTCAAGAAAAAAATCTTTTCCATAGAAATTTTCAGGTATTACAAGTTCTTGATTTTTATTTATTTTTGTGTGGTGTAGAGATGCATGCTCGGAATTCTGATCAATTAATAGGTCAAAGTCTGAACTGACCTGAAGACCATGGATTAAATAATTGAACAATTAGCTAAACTGAATATTTACTTCAGCAATCTCGTTGTCTGACGGTCCAGGTTCTTTTCCGCCCCCAAGACTCCCTATAAGATCTTTTGCGCTTCCGAGTGTTTCAATTGATGGTTTTTCCCATTTTCTGTAACTGTCCATGCTCTAATCATGCATTAAATGCAACAATTATTCAATAAAAATATTTGATTTTATAAATCATTTTTCTGTAACCAAAGTCTTAAAGAAGCCAACCTATTCAGCATTATTGCTAGTGAACTATTTCTTGTTTCGCAATATTCATTTATTAGATTTAAAACCTTCTCCTTTTCAAGATGTATATCCAAACAGCTTTCTCCGCTAATAATTAAATGCTCTAGTGTTCCTTTATCAAGTGACCCAAAAACCTTTAAAAACATTGGACTAATATCAGCTTTTGTACTTCTATCAAATACACTGTCAGGTATTATTCCTTTCATCGCTTTTCTGAAGTGATACCTATCAAAACCATTTTTAAGTTTTGCCTGAGGTGAAACATTAAGCGAGTGATCGATTAAGCTTTTATCTAAAAACGGTAAAAGAATTTCTACCCCAAACTTTTGGCCAAGTTTTTTATATAATCTTGCTCCGTAAGAAATTACGGGTTCATTTATAATAATCTCATGCAGATTATCATTGACTTTCTTATTCTTGATAGAAGGATGATATCCGTTGATCATTTCAAAATGGTCTGAATGATTCTGTAAAAAGCTTTTTTTTGTTACCTTATCAAGTATGCCTATATTAGTGCCTCTTATTTTTCTGTATAATTTTGTTATCCAGATAGGCAAATAAGCTTTTATAAAATTATCTTTTATCGACTTTATGTAAGAGAACTTAAGGCCTCTATTATTTCTTAATTTCTTTTCTTCTATGAATAGTTGCATAAATCTGAACCTAGAACCTAGGTACATTAATTTTTCGTATCCATGAGAAATGATTTCGTCACCGAAAGTTCCCTCAAAGTGGTGTTTTATTCCTAAATTTACATTTTTTTCCAATATTGATTTATTTATATACATAGTTGAGCCTACAATTGGCTCATCAAAGCTCGATGTGAAGTCAAGATACTCAAGATAATCGTATTCCTTAAATTGATGGTAATAGTTTGTAGCCTTAATATTTTTTCTTACAGCTTCAATATATTTTGTTTCATCTGCCAATAACTTTTCCTTGGGATTTAGGCCAGCAAATTTTGCACTATGCGTTATGAAGCACCTATCCTCTTTCATACTATTTGCAACACAAACTATTGAACTAGAATCCAGACCACCACTTAAAGAGAAGCTTATTTCTTTTGGAAGTGTATCAAGTTGATCTTTAATGATTTGTTGAAAAATCTCTTTTGTTTCATCTTTTACTTTCTCGATATTTGTAATGTCTTTAGTTTTCTTATATCGATGGTATTTATCAACATATATTTTTCCATTTGTAACTGTAATTCTTTCACATGGGTTTGTGATGTTTATATCCTTATAAATAGTTCTACCTGCTCTTGGGTAAGATTGCACTAGGTAATCTTTTAACACTTCTGGATCAACTTTAGGTTTGTCAAAAAAATAAGCAATTGATTTTAAGCAGTTTGAAATTAATAGATAGTCGGTTGTATCTGTATAATATAGTGGAGAAACAGCCATCGGGTCTGTTGCCGCTTGTATCGAACCATTATCTAAATCAATTATTACAAAACAATATGCGCCTGAAAGTTGATTTATAAAATTAGATCCAAATTGGTTTTGCATATTCAATATTAGTTTTTCATTTTTAATTTTGGTGCTTATGCCTAATTTATCTTTTATTTTATAAGTGCCATCAAGCCTGCCATCAAAAAAAACTAACTTGTTATCTTCAATAGATATATCTGTATTATTACTTGTTGAAATAAACAGATCTGGAAGTATTTCACGAATTTTTGTTCTATGGGCCGGAATTATTAATTCATCATTTTTTTTTAGGAGAATATTAATTTTTTTCATATTATCTCCAGTACTTTTTTTAGGTTTTGATTGTCATCAAAGTAATATTTATTTGAATCGCACTCTACCCATGAGTGCGATTCAAAAGCCCCATTATACTCAGCGCCAATAAATAATTTTGGTGAGTTGTGAAATATTTTCAAAGTTAAAAAAAGCGATGAAGAATAAATTAAGCATTTTTTTATTCTCAAAAATCTTCTAATTTTATCGTGGCATTTAAAGATGTAGTAATGCTGAACATGAAAGAGATACCTTATATTATTTGACTTAATTATTTTATAAAAAGTTTTTAAGTTCATGATATTTAGAAACACTGCAATTAAAATTAGATTCAATAGGACAGCTATGTGTACAACAACCTTTGTCAAATATTTAGGTTCTTTCTTTAGCATTAGTTGCTTTGATCAAGTCCATGCTTTCTAGTAAGGTTAAGAATTCGCTTGTCTCATCCTTGATATTTTTATTGGATCCAAACTTTAGAGTAAGCTCACTTAGTATTTCTTGAAATGTTTTTTTATTTGTTTCTATTATTCTTAGAATAGCTGCTGCAGAAGAGTTCAATTTTAAATATTTATCACTATTCAGGTCGAGGATAAAAGTATCTTTTTCAATCTGTGTTACGAGAGCTGAATCTGATTTAATGTAATAATTCATATTTTTTATATTAATAGTTTATCCTTATTTTTCGCATGTATAAGGCCTTTTTTCAAAAAAATTAAGCTGCAGGAGCCATAGAACAAAACCATCAAACCGATTAATAAATAAAAACTATAATCCGGGATTGTATGATTAAGTACTAGTTCCCTTGCAGCTGACAGGGTATGGAAAATTGGAAAGAGATTTGAAAAAAGCTGAAGAAAGCCTGGAAGAAATTGTGCTGTAAAAAAAACAGCACCAAAAACTAAATTTAAGATTGAATTAACAACCAACAGCATATCTGGCTTCTCTATGAATAATGATACTCCAGTTAAGCCGACAGAAAGTATTATAGTTGTAAGAATAAATAAAAAGTATATTAAAAAAACAAAAAGGAAGTTATGAATATTTAAGAAACTAATAATAAATATTTCAGATAGGAAAAGATAAATAAAGAATTTCAATATCATCAGCATTGAGGGGTACAAAGCATGTGAAATCAAAAAACTTTCTGTGCTGATTGGAAGTTTTAGAACTTGCTCAATAATACCAGTATCTTTATATTTTTGTAATGCTCTTATTATTGATGCTGATACATTGTTGATAGTTTCTAAAAATAGAAACCCCAGCATAAGAAAGAGGTAAAATTTTTCAGTATTTAAACCAGCTATATCACCATTAGCAGAAATAAAATTAGATATTACAAATAAAAGAAATATTCTTAATAAAATAGATAAGATTTCTAAGATGAATCGTCTTGGATTCCTAAAGTCATTTTTAAATTCTTTTTGAAATACCAAAGAAATCATCATTAAATATTTTGAATTAATATATCCTTAAGCTCTAAAAAATTTCCAGTAGATTTAAAAATGTCCTTTTCTAAAAGCTTTTTTTTCTTTAAGAAGACTGCTCTATTAGAAAAACCAATAATGTCATCTAAGTAATGAGTAGCATGAATAATAGCTAGTTTATTATTTTTTATTAGCATATCTTTTAAAATTTTCTGCATCTTATCTCTTGTAATGAGATCCAGTGAATTATTAAGCTCATCAAGAATCAATAACTTTGGTTTTTTAATAAGCTCTCTCACAATATTTATTTTTTTCTTTTCACCACTAGAAAGCGAGGAGAATCTTTGATCCTTTTTTTCTTCAATTTCAAGCTCTCTTAAGTATTTAAGCAAGAGTTCATATCTTCTCGAATTGTCTTTGATATGGAATGAAGCAAAAAAATTAAGGTTTTCAAAAACTGTGATTTCTGAAAAAAAGGATTCGCTTCTTGCTCCAACCATTGAAATGTCATTTGAAGTAATGTGCCTGCCCTCAATTTTAATACTACCTGTATCAGGATTAATTAGATTGGCTAAGATCCTTAAAAAGGTAGTTTTTCCAGCTCCATTTTTTCCCAATAATGCAATATTATCTCCAGGCCTTATATCTAAACTTACATCTTTAAGAATCTGGGTATCATTTATAGTTTTTGAAATATTGCTTACCTTAATCATTTTAATCTGTTAGCAAATTCTTCATTCTGTGTGATTTTATTATTTTTGATCTGAAATTCTTATCTACAAAAAACTTTATACATTTTGTGAAAGTTTGATTAAAAATTTCAATTCGGTTTAAGTTTGCATGTCCTTTATGTTTTGAAAACCTCTCTAAACTCCGAAAAATAAGAGCTGGATTTAGAATAATATTTATAAATGCTGAGCAGAATGGATCAGGTATATTGAAGATAAGTAATTCCTCAAAATCATCCAAATTTTTCTCTTTATGAATGTGATGTTTCTTTTGGTCTAGAGCTTCAATTATTCCTCTTTTTTTTAGTATGGAAAATACTGCTGAAGTTGATTTAAATAGCTGATAATTTTTTGCTGTGGTTAGTATTTTATTATGATCTAGAATAATTTTTTCATTCATTTTTTTAATATCTAATAAGCATATGAGACCATTATCAAAGTATTCCTTTATAGTTGAATGATATATTAGGTGCAAAACTAGTAATTCATAGCTCATAACACTTACTTCATTATTACCATATCTTATTCTTTTACATGTAGATATTGCTTGAGCAGCAAATGTATTATTAGGATCAATATCTTTGTGGAGTATTCTCAGATGAAATTCAATTCTTATGCCTGATTCATTAGTTATTGGTGGAATGTCATATCTATGATTCTCAAATGAATAATCTGATAATCTTAATTCTTTATCCTCAAAAAAATAATTATTCTGTTCAAGAAGTTTTAAAATTTTATTAAGTTCATCTTGCTTTACTAAAAGATCTACATCTCTAATATGCCTCTCTTCAAGATTTTCATAAAATTCTAAATTCAAATGTATTCCCTTCAGGGGCATAAAAAAGAAATTATTCTCTGATAGTAGTCTTGATAGCTCTGCATAGACCCCCATAGCCAAAATAGATTGTATTTTTCTATTTTTTACTATTTCCTTTAAGCGTATTTCTTGAGAACTATTCCTAGTGATGCCTAAAATTTTTTGCTCAAGACGACTATATGAAAAAATCTTCTCAAGTCTTTGGCAAACGAAATTACTGTCACTAAATTCATCACTCTTATTTAATAAAATTCTAAAAGTTTCTTTTTTAATACTTTGATCTAATTTCAAATTAATAACTCTTTCATGAAAGTCTTTAAATGATGATAATCCATTAAACTATCTTATGACGATACCACCATATTAAATTTTGTTACATAGTTCTGAAGAGCTTTTCGCAATTTTGCTGCTGTTTTCAGCTGATAATAAGGCAAGAACTGCACGCAATTATCATTAAGAGCTGTTATTTGTTTTTTTAATGGCAGACAGCCTTACATTATGTTTAACTTTTATACCAAATATATTAAAATTTGTGACCTATGAGTATTCCTGAAAATTCTACTGCCCATGAAGTTTCAGATGGCTTTGACTTTGGTCTAATTTTTAGACTAATCATGATGCAGTCAAAGCTAATTCTATTATTTGTTTTTTCTGTTACAAGTTTAGCAATTTATAATTACATTTCTTCTGATAGGGTCTATAAAATAAACAGCCTTATACAGGTTTATGGTAATAATCAACAACTTGGACTTGGATCGTCATCTAATTTTGATTTTATGCTTGGCAGCTCAAATACCTCTGACATCAATAATGTAGAAACATTATATAAAACAAGAACTAATCTTATAGAGGCCATCGAATCAAAAAATATGAACCTTAAAATAGATGATTTTTCATATAGTAAAGATTTCATAATTAATTTGAAGCCTAAAGATGAGCAAAATACTATTTTTGAATTAAGCCTCCAAGAAGAAGTCTACTCTGTTAAGTTTAGAGACCAAAATTTCCCCAACATAAAGTTTAATGAAGCTTTCAGCAATGGACATTTTGAAATCTTGTTGAATGAAAATGCTCCAAAAAATCAGGAACTAAAGATTTCATACGAAAACCCCAATAACACATACAAAATAGTTAAAAATAGCTTTTCTTTCGTAAGCAGCGTTCCTCAGTCAATATATGGCATAAGAAACAGTGGTCTCTTAGAAATTTCTTTTCTAACAAAAGATGTTAGGGAAGGTATTAATTTTCTGGATTATGTTAATAATAAATTTCTTTTAGATAATGTAGAGATAGAATCAGAAGCAGCAAGGAAAGCCATAGGATTCATTGATGAAAGGTCTGATAATGTCCTCGATCAGCTCAATATTTATAAGAATCAATTAAAATCTTTTCGTGAATCCAACAAATCAATTAATGTAGATCTTGAGATACAAAATATTATTGAAACCTTGTCTGACCTGGAGACTAAAATAAACAATGTAGATATCGAAATTGACAAGGCATCAGTTAACTATACTGAACTTAACCCCGTTTATAATGAACTAATATCTCAAAAGAACATACTAGTAAGACAAAAGGAAAGTATTGAGGCTAAGATTGTTGAGTTACCTCTAGCCCAACAAGAATTCATCGATATATTTAAAAATGTTGAAATGACACAAGAGGCATATAATGAGCTTTTAAACAAGAGGTTAGAATTTTCAATAAAAGAAGCGAGCACCCTTGGTAATATGAGAATTGTTGACGATGCTTATTATGACAGAGTTGTAAGCCCAACTTTTTTTATCGTGCTGTTTGCGGGCTTCCTTTCATTTGTTTTTGCACTAGTTATCGCAATCATAAGGGGCTTATATTTCCTTCCGATATCAAACCCTGCTGAGTTTGCTGATAATAATATCAACATACCAATATTTGGGGTCATTCCCAAAATACAGGCTCAAGATATTATGGACTCCAAAGATGAAGAAGCTTTCTTGCAATCTCTGGAAAACATCATAGTGAATATTAAATCGAATATCGATCAAGAAAGTAATAGATGTAAAACCATCTTAATTACCAGTGCAACTGCATCAAACGGAAAAAGTTTTACTGCACAAAATATTGCTAAAAAACTTTCTAAAATAAATAAAAGAGTATTGCTTATAGATTGTGATATGAAGCGAGGCGACCTTCATAAAAGCTTTAACAAGAAGAAAATTACTACTAGCGATTTTGAAGACATTACAGCTGAAAATCTTAAAGACCTTGCAATTGATGACTATTTATTCCTCTTGCCTAAAGTAACAAGTGTGACCAGTAGTTTTAGATTTCTTTACTCTTCTTTATTTGCAGAAAAGCTTTCTATGTTCCAGGAAAATTTTGATTATATTGTATTTGATACAGCTCCTTCATTATCTGTTTCAGATACCTCAGTTCTGATGGCTTTAGCAGATTTAAATCTGTTTATAGCAAGACATGGAATAACAAAAATTAATGAAACTAAGCAAGTTTTACAAATGGCGGATCAGCTTGGGAAAAAGTTCGATGGAATTATTTATAATTTTTACGAGAAACCATCTAGCTACTATGGATATTATGGGCTTTATGGGAATTACTCCTATCAGTACTACGCAAAAAAATATCTTTATAATAATTATGATTATGAAAAATAAATTATTCATTTACCTTTTCACAGCTGTGTTCTTTTCATCTTGCTCGTTATCACCGGGTATGCATATGTCAGTGAACAAATCAAATGGGCAAACATCAATCTACATAGAAGAGTTAGATGAAGAAATTCAAATAAATGATATAGCTTTATTTCAAAATAAATCTTTTTATCAGCAAGGAGTTTATACGATCGGAAAGGGGGATCAGGTTTCTCTAACTGTTTGGGGATTGCCTGAAATTTTTCCAAATACAAATATTAATCCTGACCAAAATCTCAGAAGAGTTGATTCAAAAGGGAATATTTTCTTTCCTTACATTGGACTTGTTAAAGCTGAAGGAAAAACACAAGATCAGCTAAGAACAGATATTTCAATAGAATTTTCAAAATATTTTACTGACCCACAAATTGATGTTTCCATAGCAAGATTTAACTCACAAAAAATATATTTATTGGGTGAGGTAGTAAGTCCTTCGAAAATCAATATTACTGACGTTCCTTTATCATTATCAGAAGCACTTGGAGAGGTTAAGGGGTTAAACAACAATACATCATCGGGTTCAGAAGTTTTTATAGTCAGACAAGGCAAATCCCTCGATAAAAAAGAAATCTACTATGCTGATTTGTCGTCCCCGAGCGGTTTTTTAGTAGCAGGAAACTTTTACCTTGAGGATAACGATATCATCTACGTAAATGCAAAAAGCACAACGCGATGGAATAGGGTTATATCTCAATTTTTTCCTTTTTCTACTTTTCTTAATAGTATTGATAATTTAGTTCAAGACTAACATGTGAAAATGAAAATATGTGTTGTATGCTTTGCAAACTATTGTAGAAGTCCAGTTGCTGAAAGAATCCTAAAAAAAAAATATTCTCCTAATCATCATATTATTTCTGCAGGCCTTGCTCCAATGTATGCTGGTCAAGATATGGACCCCAGGTCAAAAGATTACTTAATGAAAAACAACTATGATTTTTCAAATCATCTGCCAAGAAAAATATCAGCAAAAATAATAAATGATTTCGATCTAATTTTGGCTTTAGATATTTTTATCTTGATGCAATTAAATAAAAATTTTGCAAAATCAAAAGAAAAGATAAAAATTCTAACGTATCAAGATCCTAAAATTATTTTAAATGATCCATACAACTTTAACATTAATGATTACAAAGAAGTTATGCAAAATATTGAAAAGATATGTTTGGATATTAATTTTTGATAATTGATTTGTTCATAGAGAATGCAACTATCACAGCCCCTAGAAACAAAAGATTATTATTTAAGCCCGAGACTGAAAACCCATTAAGCAGGAATAGTAAAGTAATCAAATCAGCTGCTTTATATGTGCAAATTTTCTTAAGAGAACTATTTATGATTAAAAAGAACAAGGTGAGCCCTACCAAACCAAAATCATTAATAACTCTTATATTCATCATATGAAAAATATTTGAATAGCAGGTTGAGCTTGATTGAAATGAAAATAATTCAGAATAATAGCGAAATCTGTAACACGTATGAGGATCTAGTTCAATAAGGTACAAATTGCCGAATAAAATATTTTCTATTGAGCGAGATGTAAATGTTTGAAAAAAGGCTTCAAAGAAGAATAGTCTATCAGTAGGCGGCAATATTTCATAAAAAAAATATAAAATGCTGAACGAAAAAAGCCCAGTTAAAGCTAAGATCATTTTATAGTTTTTAAAATAGAAAATAATACTGCAGGCAAATAATGAAAATAAGCCAGATCTTGACCCAGACATAAATATTATTAAAAGAGCAAATAAAAAAAATAAGTTTTTTCTTCTATCATTTAAAAAGAAAAGCAACCCAACAAATAGCAAAACAAAAGGGATTTCAAAGTTATTCTCAACAAAGACTTTAGGACGTACTTCTCCTAATAAGCTTTGAAAAGAATAACTCACTAAAAAAATAACAATAATAAATCTTGCTAACCTCATTAACTCATATTTATTTGTGGCAATGGGTTTAATATTTATAAGGAGAAGAATTATTAAGAAAAATTTAGTACTTAACAAAATATCAAATGTTGAAACACCAGCAATGTAGGAAAGACCAAAAAAGGTTACAAAATATAAGGATATTAAAAAAGTTTGAGCATTCAAGCTTGACTTAAATGCCATAATTGAGAATAACGATCCCAATAAAAAAGCTAAATCATAGGAAAAAACAAAGTTTATTGAGAAAAAAGATAAAAAGGCAAGCCCTGCTGTGTAAAGCCCAAGAAAACTGAAAATTAAACTACTTCTTAACTGCATCGTTTATAAAAGATAAGTACTGTGTTGCTATTTTTTTCAGGTGGAAGTTATTTGATAGATACTCTTTGCAGTTAATTTCATGAAGTTCTTTTTTAAACGCTCTGATTAATATTTTCTTCATTTCACTTGGAAGGTTATGATTAATGACATTTGCATATTGGCCATTATTTGTGATTTCATTTGCTGAAGTTGAAAAATTTGTAGTTATAACATTTTTTGTTAAATACATTCCTTCAACTAACGAATTACCAAAACCTTCCCACCTTGAGTGCATAATATAACAATCTGAATGTGAAATTAATGGGTAAGGATTTGCTAACTCACCATAGAAAGTAATGTAATTTTCTAGAGAGTATTCTTTAACCATTGTTTTAATCTTAATCATTTCAGGACCATCACCTATGAGATTAAACTTAAACATACTGAGCTGATTCTTTACATAAGGATCAGAAACAAAAAGCCTAATTGCTTCTATAAGTAGTTCATGATTTTTTTGTCTAGTGAATCTGCAAACAGAAATAAAATTATAAATATTCTTATTAAATTTATCGCTTACTGATTTAGTTTTTAATTTTTCAATATTGTCATATATTGCTGGATTAAAGATCTTTATTGATCTTTTTGGAAGAAATTTAACATAACTTTTTACTACACCTTCTGAAATACCAATAAAACCGTCGGCATAAGGATATGTGATTGATATGAGGAATTTAAATACCTTTGATTTAATTGAACTATCAAAATCTTCAAGAGTATTTTCTTGTCTCACGATACATACTTGGTTAAGCATGAGAAATTTTGAAACAAAAATGCTGATTATATTTGCATGATACAAAGTTGATAGTAATGCATCAGGTTTTTCTTTTCTTAAAATTTTAAATAGTCCAAAAAAAGACATTAAAGTTCTTTTAACATTCAAATTCTTTAGTTTAATTTGTGAGCTGAGGTTTTCTTTTAATTTTCCATTAGTTGTATTAACAATGAGAATTATTTCATTGCCTCTAGAAGCAAATTCATTTGCAAGGTTTATAATATTTCTTTCAGCACCTCCAATAGCAAAAGAAGGCAAATATATTGCTATTTTCATTTCTGCCTGTACTTAAAAATAATTAATGTCATAAAAACCTGAATGCCCAAAAAGTATAAATAAATATGTGTATAAAAAGCCATAGGCAATATAAACAATAATTTGAGGAATATGCCTGAAGAGAAAAAACTTTTTGATTCAAAATTTAAAACTTTTTTAAGAAAATAGTTTGGAAGATATGCAATGGCATACAGAAAAGAAAAAACTAAATAATCATTGAAGCCTGAATCTAGTAGTGGAACAAAAAAAATAGGTTTAATTAAATAAAGTAGAAGGAAAGTAATAGGCCTATAAGATGGCTTAATCAAGTTATGAATCTTGAAAACAATAATTAAAAGACAAGCTATAGCAATAAATAAAATAAATTTATCTATATTCTGTATAAGAAAATAATAGATGAGTAAAAGAAATGGCAAATAAAGAAAAACGCTTTTTCTGAATGTTCCCACCCTCTCAGTTTTTTTATAAAAATCCTTTTTATCATTTTCACTACATAACCAATCATAAAGAATATAAAAAATAAGAATTGAAACTAAAAGCAAGGGAAGAGATATAGTAATTTTGTAACTTGTATAAAAAATAATTATTGGAAAAATAGAAAACCAATATTTAATCAAAAAAAATAGAAATTCGTATGGGTTTGAATCATATCTGGATTCAAAATAATATCTCCCAGGCAATATCATATTAATTTAACTCACTAACTTGACCGTTATTAATTAAAAAGGATTTTTTTGCTTTTAAAATTATATCTTTGTCGCTGATAACATCATCGGTGTAATAATAATTAATCTTGTCTAGATTATTCTGTTCAAGAAATTTTACCTTTCCAAGCTTATATATGTCATTAACGTATTGCCCTTCTGTTTCACCATTTTTGAAAAGCAATTTACATGCATAAATATTTGCATTAATACCGTTACATTTTAAAAATTCTTCTATAACTTCATATAGTCCAAAAGAAATTACTGAAGGAGACTTATCTTTTTGTAGTAAATTTAAGACAGAATAAATAATATTGTCTTGCAATATCTCGATACAAAATGACTTTATAAATACTCTAAGTTTTTTGTCACTTATACCCGAAAGCATCTTGATCAGTCTTTCTCTTTTTTTTTCTTCATTAATTAAATGAATCTTTCTTAAAAACTTTATAAAGTAAAATCGGTGGAGCATCCTTAATTTTTGAAAGCCTTTTGTACTCTTTATATAAAACAACAAAAACTCATCTGTAGAGTTTTTATTAACGAGTGTGAAATCAAAATCATAAAAATTCATTTTTTTTCCTAAAGAAGTAAATGAGAAATCTCAAATACGGTAAAAAAAATTTCTTTCTTACATGCTTTGCAAATACAATTCTGTAAAGCCATCTGAGGTTCAATTTATCTATATAATCAGGGTAATAATTCTCACTAATTGAGGTTTGTGTGATAAAGCCACCGCATGTAAAGATTTTGGCTGGGCCAGCAAGATTTTCTTTGATAGTAATTGAAAAGTCCTCTTGTTTTGGAGATCCCATCCCAACCACAATTACGCTAGGCTTTATCTGTTGAATCTCTTTAATGATGGATTTCGCTTCATCTTTTTTGAAAAAGCCATCGAAAAAGTGGCCATCAATATTTGAGTATGATTTTGAGATATATTGTTTAAATTTTTTTATTTCCTTAGCCTTCCCACCAATGAAAATAACACTTAAGCTCATTTCGTTGCATTTGCATAAAACATCTTTGCCTATAGATGTGTTATCAAAGCTTTGTCTTTTAATTTTATTGGTATCTAAAAACCAATTATGCAACCAAGTAAGCAATACCCCATCAGATAAGAAATAATCAATGCTAGTAATATACTTATCATTATTAAGCATTTCATATGAAAAAGGATTGACACAAGTTACTAGATCGCTACAGGTCAAGTCTGAAAAAAAGTTATTAATATCTATAGTGCTTAGTCTAATCAATATTATCCTTAAAATTTAAATTGTCTATATGTATAAACCATATAATAAAATGTCGTCATGCATAATTATAATAAAATTAATGTATAAGATTTATACACATAGAAAAAAGCGATATTTATTTAATTATTATGACTTACTAATGTCAAGCAACTAAATTCTTATTAATTTAAACAAAGAGTTTTTTTGATAAATTAGATCAAAGCTTAGAGGAACTGTGCAATAATTTTTTTTTCGAATTTTTTTCTATCTAGATAAAATTTTTCCTTAGCTTTGATTAGTGCAGCACGATCTACCCTAATTTTATTTATCAGATAATCTATTTCTGAAATTCTATAAGATATGCATTCTAGGTCAGATGGAATAGGAAAACTTTTACTATAAACTGTTATGATTCCATATATCCTTTGCAAGTGAGTAGAACCGGTATCTTTTGATATGCCATAATCTTCAATAGAAATTGTACTTTCATGTTTTTCAGTACTTAAAGAAAGCAAGATCGAGGCACTGCGCATATAATTATCAAAAAGATTATCTTCAACATAAGTATTAAAAATTGTTATATTTTTAACTGATCCCATTGTTTTTTTAAGTTCGGTAGAAGCATTTGAAATATTACCAAGCATTATAAAATTGAAATCTTTGTACTCTTTTGCAAGAGAAACTATTTGATTGTAATTTCTCCTCTTTTCATCAATAATCCCAGGCACTATTACTGTATTGTTTAAATTATCTTTTTGTCTTGTAAATATATATTGGAATGGCACAACTTTTGATTTCTTCTTTGAAAGCTTTCTCAAATAAGCTTGTTGTTCAAATGAATTAACAATAACCTCTTTGCTAGCAAAAAAAATAAACTTTATGCATAGAGCTTTAAGTTTATTGAATATGTTGTTTTGCCTTTTTTGTTTTAAGAAATAATTTATATTATGCAATGTGACGAAATACCTTTTAAAAAAAAGCACAGATAAAATAAAATGAGTCAAAACACTTGACTCCACTGTAATAAAAATTGGAGTTTGTAAAAATTTACCTATAGCTTGTGATTTTCTGGTTGCCAATGGGAGGTCAGATTGCAATATCTTTTTCCAGCTTTGATAGAGTGATTTGTGATTGTTGACACCTGTATCAAAAATAAAGAATTTATTTTTTTTAATATAATCTGTCAAAAGCCCCTCTTTTTATTAGATATTACCTAAATTTAATAATAATAATATAGGACATGTAATTATGATGGGGTAAATATTTTTTAAGAATGTTGTGTATCCTGATTTAAACACATACCTACATAATAAATAGTATGCTTGAAAAAAATTTACTGTTATTGCTATAACAACATATAGACTTAAAAGGTTTAAATTTCCAGATTTTATTCCCAAAAGAATAGCAAAAACCATGGTAATAGCTGAAAAAACTCCTGAGTAAAAAAGAAGTTTTGGCTTTGACATTCCTTGAAAAAAGCTTCCAGTAGAAGAAAGTAAAAGTTGGGTTGGTATTGAGATTGAAAATATTTGTAGAATAGGAATAACTCCAATCCAATTTTCGCCAAGAATAATTCTTACAATCCATGGTGCTAAAGTAAAAAGAATAATGCCAATTGCTGCTGATATCATTGCACCCTTTCGTAAAAAATCGTTATGCAATGCGGAAACTTCTAAATTATTTGAGCTATGTTCTCGAATTACTGGTTGAATTGCTGGGCTAATAGCATTGGTCAATAATACTAATGGATATCTCATTAATTGATATGATTTTTCATAAATTGCAAGCAGCTCAAAACCTAGAAACTTCCCAACCAGAATATGATCTAGATTCCTTGAGAAGTAATTTACAAAACTGAACATAAACTGATATTTGGCGAAATTAAAAACTTTTCTTACAGCAGATAATTTTATTCCGAGTGCAGGAACTCCAAAACTAGTATATTTTGAGAGAATAAGTGAGAATAAAAATGTGCATACTGCAGACGTAAAAAGTTTAGATGAAAGAGCTATAAGCTCATCGTAAAAGTAAAACAAAGCTATAGAAATGCCTGTGCTTATAATTTCTGCTAAGATTCCTACAACTGCCAGATAGCCAAACAATTTATCTCTTTGCAGAAACGCTAATGGCAGAGATGATATAGAAAAAAAAATGATAGATAAAGATGTGAAATCTATAACAACTGCTAACGAATCATTACCATAAAAATTTATTAAGCTACTCTTAAGCGCATTAAAAATCAGGCTCAAAAAAATTCCCAAAAGTAATGTAAATGTAAATAGACCATTTTTGTCTTTCGTTTTTAAATTATCAAGATTAATTATTGCAGGCGTTAATCCAGACTCTGAAAGAATTTTAAAGAAAACATATATAACTAGTATTGAGGCAACAAGACCATAGGACTCAGGAGAAATTAGTCTTGCTAAAATGGATAATGAAAGGATATTAAAGGCATATGTCAGATATTTTCCTTTAATGCTTTTTAAAATATTTAAATAAAAGCTAGATTTTGCTGATTCTTGCATAACTTTACCTGTGGCTGAAGAAATATATTCTCGAGTTTAAGTTTAATTATCTCAATATCATAGCAAACTTCTCAATGCATGATTTTCTTTCATAAAGAAGGTAATTAGCTAATTATTATTATACAGATCTCTTGTGTAAATTTTTGTCTTAACATCCTCTAGCTCATCTGACATTCTATTTGCCATTATAATATCTGATTTTGCTTTAAACTCCTCAAGATTGTTTATTACTTCTGAATTTAAATAGTTTGTTTCATGCAAAAAAGGTTCATATATAATTACTTTAATTCCACTCCCTTTAATTTTGCTCATTACGCCTAAAATGGCACTATCTCGAAAGTTTTCTGAACCTTCTTTCATGACTAATCGATGAATACCAACTATTTTTGGTTTTCTTTTAATAATTGTATCAGCAATATAATCTTTTCTAGTCTCATTGGACTCTACTATGGCAGAAATAATCTTATTAGGTATATTTGAATAATTAGCAAGGAGTTGTTTGGTGTCTTTTGGCAAGCAATAACCACCATAACCAAAACTTGGGTTGTTATAATGATCACCTACCCTAGGATCAAGACTAACACCATCAATAATCTGTTTGCTATTTAAGCCTTTAGATTGGCAAAATGTATCAAGTTCATTAAAGTAAGAAACTCTTAGAGCTAGATATGTATTAGAGAATAATTTAATAGCTTCTGCCTCAGTTGAATCAGTGCATAAGGTAGTAATTTCAGCTTCACTTAACAATGCACCTTGTATTAACATAGACGAAAATTTTTTTGCTAAATCTGAACTTTCTCCAACAATTATTCTTGATGGATAAAGGTTGTCCTTTAAAGCTTTTCCTTCTCTCAAGAATTCTGGGGAAAAAAAGATATTTTTTAAACTATATTTTTTTCTGATTTTTTTAGTAAATCCTACAGGAACAGTTGATTTGATAACTATAGCGCAAGATGAATTAAAGGAAATTATTTCCTCAATAACAGACTCTACACTTGAGGTGTTAAAGCAGTTTGTTTGAGGATCATAATCAGTAGGCGTTGCTATTACAACGTACTCAGCACCCATAAATGCTTTCCTTTTATCTAATGTTCCAAACAAGTTCAATTTTTTATTAGACAAGTAATCTTGAATGTCATCATCAATAATTGGGGAAATATTCTTATTTACCTTATTTATCTTATCTTTATCGATATCTACGATAGTGACCTTATTATTTTGAGCAAGTAAGATTGAAAGAGAAAGGCCTACATAGCCTGCTCCAACTACTGTAATTTTTTTCATAAATATTATTAGTTAATAAAATTATAACCAAAAGAGGTTATGAGTGTGAGGATATTCAACACAATACCCCATTATTAGTAGAGTTTTGTTTAGCTTTTTTTGAACTATAAATTTCTGGTTCTTAAGATGGTGCCCAGGGCCGGACTTGAACCGGCACGAAGTTTCCTTCGAGGGATTTTAAGTCCCTTGTGTCTACCAATTTCACCACCTGGGCAAATGTCCGTAAAATTTTATCATCGAATGATATATTTTACTCTGATTCTCTTTATTAAATTCCCATTCTGTTGCCTTTCCCTCAATCCCGTGAGGAGCTTTGGCTATTTTTTTATAAATTTTTCATATGCTGAATGCCATTTTAAAAAATTATCTATACCATTATCGAAGTTTATTTTAGGCTGATACCCTAATAGATTTTTTGCTTTTGAAATATCAGCATGCGTATTTTG
>Ga0163111_10000816_pt1 | contig 18736 bp, 20 predicted proteins | sample CRUFie1St18metaG_FD_109645 | JGI IMG/M metagenome (GOLD analysis project Ga0163111, IMG submission 109645) | Marine microbial communities from the Costa Rica Dome - CRUD Field 142mm St18 metaG | ecosystem: Environmental > Aquatic > Marine > Oceanic > Photic zone | place: Costa Rica: the Eastern... | reverse complement strand
TATCAATGTTAGCTATATATGTAACTAATTTGGTTGCAATTAATACATGTAGTAACAATGTAAGTAACTTTGTAGCGGCAATTAAAGGAGATAAAAATTTAGAGGGCAAAAAATTACTCTCTGTGTTTCCTCATAAAACAATGCCTGATTGCGGATATGGTTTATCGTATAGCCATTTATCATCATTAGCTATTTTAGAGGCTAATATGTTTGTACCTGAATTAATTACCTGGAGTCCGCCTATTAGCACAAAGCAAAGATATAACTATTTAGATGCCAAAATAGGTGAACCAATTAAGAGTAGGTTTTTGTTTGATTCTAAAGAAAAGCTAGCAAAATTAGAGAAGAGACACCAGAAAAAGTATAATTATACAGTTAACTTTTACTGGAAAAACTGGCGTGAAGATTTTGACTATATAAACTGGATGCATTTTGGTGCAAAGTCAGAGGGAGAGTTAAGTAACTTATCTATTTATAAACAAGGAAAATTTTTTACCATCTATAAGATTAATAATTAATCTTAATATCTTTGTTTTTTGAGCTTTAGCTAAGCTAACAATTAACTTATAAAAAATAAACATAAAGCTAAAGATACTAATTAGCCAACCATACCAAATAGTTTGATGTGGTTTGAATTTGATTTTTAGCTCTCCTTCTCCGCTAGGTAAGTTAGTTTGTAAAATACCATTTTTATTTGGATAAATATCATGTTTATTACCATTTAAGGTAGCCTCCCAATAAGGAAAGTAAAACTGTTTTATGCTTAAAGTTTCATTTTTATCAGCAATATAATTAATGGTAAAAATATTGCCATGTTTTTGAAAAGATTTTACTTGTGCACTTGTTTTATAGTTTTGGTTTTCAAAATCTTCAGAAACAGGTTTAAAGCTATCAGGGTGCAGAAACTTTTTTATATTACTTGTCCATTTAGGTAGCAGATGTTCAGTTGATGGAGTGCGGTTATTTTTATTATAGTTAATGTATTGTTGAGGCATTTTTTGGTTTTTAAACGCCATATGTGCAGATAAAATATTTAATATAATAATTACAAATGCTACTGATTTATAATTTTTCACAAAATTACTTAAGCATAAAACCATTAATATAGTTGCAGGCATTAAAAAGCGCCACGGAAACTGAATATGATCTATAAAGGGTAAGTTTTGCCATATTAGCTCAGAATAGGGGGTAACTAAAAAAATACATATTATAATGCTACTCCAATAAATTTTATTGCAAGATTTTATTAGTGAAATAATAAAGTATATAGCTGTAACAATGGCAGTATATTCAAGATTAATTTTAAAACCTTTAAAAAGGTCGTTATCAAATATAAAATGCTTGCTGTAGTGAAACAGCCCCGTGCTAAATTGTTTAGGCAAAATTAAATGTTGTTGAGTTAGCGCTGGTAGTAAAAAAAATGCTGCCATACCAATGCCTAATACCCCTGCACCTAGCATTTTAGGTATAGTTTTAATTTGCCAAAATGATAATATAAAGAGTACTACACCCATCATATATAGGCTAAGTGCATGGCTTATAACCATTAAAAATACGCATATAGCAAAACCTGTAAATCGTGCATTTAAAAAGTAAAATAATAAAAATGGAGCTAAGGCCATGCCCCATAGTTCATTAAATGCAAAGCGAGAGTTGAAATCTATAGCAAAATAATATGGTGATGTGATGTATATTAATGCACATAATAAAGCTATAATAGGTTTGTAAGATTGGCAAGATACAAGTTTGTATATACCAACTCCACCTATAGTAAATGCTAGTCCACAACTAGCTAAAAGGCTTGTCCACGGGTTAAAAATTAGGCTAAAAAAGCTAGTTACCCAAAATTGTAATGGAAAAAAGTATAAAAAAACTGGTCCACCAAGGCCATTATTTATATCGTATAACCAACGCGGATATATATTACCCTGCCAGAACTGTTTAGAAAAGTTTTCAGCGAAGATAAAATGAGTTAATGAATCATGCCCAGCAAGTGGTTTAAAAATGTGCGGGATACACATAAAAATACTAAAACAAATTAGTATTGCTAAATATTTTATGGGTATAACCTTTGTCATTTATAGTTACTTAACTATTTTAGCATCACTTATTACCTGTGACCTCTCTAATATCACGTAAAATATTGTTATTACTCCACTTGCTAAACCAATATGTAATATTTTGCGCTAATTGATGCTGATCACTTTCATTTTTTGCGGCACTATTAATGGCTGTACCAACATTTTGGCCACTATTTATATTTCTTAGTATTTTATATTCTAACTTATCTAATTTTAGACGACGCACTATATTATTATGCCTAAATATTAAAACATAGCATGGCTCTTTACTTGGTGTATTAGCCGCTTTGTTATTATCTAGCTCATCAAATTTAACATATGCAGTGGCAGAGCTTAGCTCGTAATCGTTAATAATGTTATCATCATTATTATAAAACTCACTCATATAACTATTAACATCGTAACTATATGTTTTAAGCATAGCAGCACTACGTAAATGCAACTGCATATTGGCAAACTCATTGATATCAATATTTTGTAAGGTGTTGATATCCATATTTGTACTTTCAGCTAGGGTAAATACTTGCAGTATAGAAGCCTCTATATCAGCCATATGCTTTGCATAATCGGGTATGTTTTGAGTTTGCAAAAATCTGGCAAAATTTTGTGAATAAGTAAATAAATCAAAGCTATGGCTTTGTTGTTGCTCAATATATTGTTTTAACAGATTGGCTATTTGTTTTTTGCCAAGCAGATGAGTGGTTAGCTCATAATCTACAATTACTACATCAAACAAGCGCAAGCGATAGCCTTTTATATAAACATTAAGCTTATCATCTGCTGTAAACCCTTGTTGAGGCTGCACCCAGTTGTTAGCAGGGCTATTATCTAAAATAGAGTTTTGTAGAGTGGAGAGTAGGTTATTGTAACTCATCTACTATCTCTCTAGCCTTATTAATCTCTGCCTCTAAGGTTACAAAGTCAGGTATATTAGCGTCCCACTCTACCATGGTGGAGATTTTGCCAAACTTGCTAATTGCATATTTATATAGCCCCCATACCTCATCTATTACATGATCATCGTGGGTATCTACTATGTGGTTACCTTTATTAGTATGCCCAGCTAGGTGGATTTGCACTACACGCTCTGCTGGCATAGCGTTTATATAATCATGTGCATTAAGGCGATGGTTAAAGGCGGATACATATACATTGTTTATATCTAGTAATAGGCCGCAATCTGCCTTATCTACTAGTTGGGCCATAAACTCATGTTCTGGCATTTGGGATGCTTTAAAGTCCAGGTAAGTGGATGGATTTTCGAGTAATATATTACGTCCATAAAAATCTTGCACTTGTTTTAGGCGGTCTGCAATATGGCTTAGGGCCTCTTTAGTATAGGGCACGGGTAATAAATCATGCGTATTGATATTATTAATGCCAGTAAAACATAAATGGTCTGATATCCAGGCGGGTTTTACCCATTCGGCTAGTTCTTTTACTTGGGCTAAATACTCTTTATTGAGCGGATCCGTACTACCTATATTAAGGCTTACTCCATGCATAACTATGGGGTATAATGCCTTTATTTGCTCTAACATATGGCGGGGTTTGCCGCCTTGATTGATATAATTTTCAGTGATTATCTCAAACCAATCAATTTTGGGTTTATGCTCTAATACGTAATCATAATGCTGGCCACGTAAGCCAAGGCCAAATCCTAAATATGGTAAGTTAAACTTGTTCATATAATGGTTAAATTATACAAGCCGTTTATAAAGTGCCAACCATTGTTGAGTTAAATTTGTAAAATCCTCGTATTTAGTGGCCCAACCGGCGCTAATACGAATAACAGTTTTGGCTATATCATCATCAACCCCCATAGCTTTAAGCACGTGGCTACCACCTACCTTGCCAGAGCTACAGGCACTGCCGGTACTAACGCAAATATTGGCCATGTCTAAATCCATTAATTGGGTTTGATTATTTATATTTGGCATGGTTAGGTTGCTAGTGTTAGGTAAACGCTTAGTGTTTTTTCCAAAAATAACCGTATTCGGACTCGCTTTTAAAATTTTAGCCTCAAACTCATCACGCCATTTGGTTAGCTGGGCCATATGGGTTAAATCTATATTTTTGAGTGCATATGCCATACCTATAATTGCTGGTATATTTTCTGTACCTGCACGCTTGCGATTTTGTTGAGCACCACCTTTGGTAACTGCATTTAGCTCAATACTCCTTTTATAAATAAGTACAGATGCGCCAACTGGTCCACCAATTTTATGGGTGGTAAGGGTTAGCATATCTACACCTAGATTATCAAAATCTACAGGTATTTTACCTATTGCTTGCACTGCATCAGTATGGAATAGGCCACCCTTTTTACGGGTAATATTAGCTAAAGATTTTATATCATTAATTACGCCAGTTTCGTTATTAGCTAAAATTACACTTACTAAAAAAGGGGGCTTTAAATCGCTGATAGTTTTTTCTAAAACATCAGCCCCAACTTGGCCATGTTGATTAACAGGTAATATTGTCGGGTTATTAGCATTATCTAAAATTGCTACATGCTCAGTTGCACTGGTAATAAGTTTATGGCTATTTATTGCTAACTGATTGGCCTCTGTACCTGTTGTGCAAAATATAGCCTCACACTTACTAGCATTTAGTGTTTGTAAAATATCTTGTTTAGCTTGGCCCATTAGAGCTTTAGCCTTACGCCCCATAGCATGCACGCTAGATGGATTAAGCGGCGAGCCACTGTCTAAAGCCATAGCTTTAGCAATATCTGGGCGCAGCGGCGCAGTGGCGTTATAGTCTAGATAGATCATGCGAGATATATACCAGTACATCTATATAAAAGTATAATGTTTATTACTAGCTGGCGCTCGGCTCGGCGGGAGGCTTGCTGATTCTGCCATCAAAGCTTTGCTTTGTGTTGGCAGAAACTAGCAAGTCGCCGAGCGCCAAGATGCTTGCGGCATCATGCAAAGTAGTGTGATTGTTAAATACTAATAAAAATGCTATAAACCTATAGCAATGATTAATATTGGCAACATACAGGTAAAAGATAACGTATTTCTAGCGCCTATGAGTGGCGTTAGTGATTTGCCATTTAGGGAGTTAGTATCAGAATATGGTGCAGGCTTGGTAATATCGGAGATGATAGCAAGTAGAGCCATGATATTGGAAACCAAGCAATCTATGGTAAAGCTTAAAAAAGCTAAAAACCAAAAACATAGTGTTGTGCAAATTGCGGGCTGTGAGCCAGAGGTAATGGCTGAAGCAGCAAAAATGAACGAGGACATGGGCGCAGATATTATAGATATCAATTTTGGTTGCCCAGTACGTAAAGTAGTAAATGGCGATGCAGGTAGTGCATTAATGCGCCAAGTGCCGCTTGCCACTAAAATATTAGAGGCAGTGGTTAACGCCGTAAAAATACCAGTAACCCTAAAAATGCGTACAGGTTGGTGCGATAACAGCCGTAATGCACCCCAGATGGCCCGCATAGCGGAGGATATAGGTATCCAAATGCTTACAGTACATGGCCGTACACGCTGCCAAATGTATAAAGGCAAGGCTGATTGGAGCTTTATTAAAAATGTAAAACAGCAGGTTAAAATACCAGTTATAGCTAATGGTGATATTATAGATTATGATTCTGCCGATAGAGCATTAGCCGAATCTGGCGCGGATGGTATAATGATAGGGCGGGGTACTTATGGTAAACCATGGTTTGTTAATCAGGTTATACAGCATTTAAACGATAACACCCCGCAAGAGCCAAGCCTAGAGCATAAGCGCGAGATGCTACTACGCCACTATGATGCAATGCTAAGCCTTTATGGCAATGAAACCGGCATAAGGTTAGCGCGTAAGCACATAGCTTGGTATAGTACAGGCTTGCGTGGCTCGGCTGAATTTAGAAACCGCATTAATAAAATGAACAGTCCGGAGCAAGTAAAGCAGGAGATAAAAGATTTTTTTGTAGCTTAGGTTAGCCGCATAATGGCCATCGTGCGCGTGGTTTAAAATCTAGGCTATCAAACTGCCCTAGCTTATATTTTTCTACCCCAGCCCAAGCTATCATAGCTGCATTGTCTGTGCATAGTTTTATTGGTGGGGTTATTAAGTCCATATCATTGGTATTAGCTAACTCAGTCAGGCTAGATTTAATGGCTTGGTTTGCTGCAACTCCACCAGCAATAACAATTTGGTTGCCATTATACTTACTTTTAAAATGCCTAATTGCATTATTAGTACGGTTTTTTAGTACTTCTATAATTGTGGCTTCAAAACTAGCGCATATATTATGTGGGTCATCAGGATTTGCATCAACTATATGTTTTACTGCGGTTTTTAAGCCAGAGAATGAAAAATTGAATTTATCGCCAGTTTTTAATAGCGGTTTTGGTAGGTTATATTTATTAGCATCTCCCTGTTTTGCTAATTGTTCTACCTTAGGGCCACCAGGTAAGCCAAGCCCAAGCATTTTTGCTAGTTTATCATATGCTTCGCCTAGTGCGTCATCTATTGTTTGGCCTATTAGTTCGTAATCGCCAACTCCTTTTACTGCTAGTATTTGGCAATGCCCGCCAGAGAGTAATAGTAATAAAAAAGGGAAGTTTATATTATCAGTAAGCCGTGCTGTTAATGCGTGTGCCTCTAAATGGTTAACGGCAATTATGGGTTTATTTAAGGCTGCAGCCATGGCTTTTGCTTGCATTACACCTACAATTACCCCGCCAATCAGGCCAGGGCCCGCGGTAACGGCTATTGCGTCAATATTATCTAATTTACACTGCGCCTGTTCAAGGGATTTGGCAATGACCTTATCTAAATGCGATATATGTTCCCGCGCTGCTATTTCAGGTACTACCCCGCCATATATTTGATGCTGCTCATACTGGCTCAGTACGATATTACTTAGTATTTGCTTTTCATTGGTTACTATGCTGGCTGAAGTTTCATCACAGCTGGTTTCAATACCTAAAACTTTAATCATTACTGTACAGGCTTATTAGAGTGCTGCTTTTTATAAATATCTTTTACAACTTGGCTTACAATTTTATCGCTTATTTTACCGCAACGTTGTTTTACAAACTTATCTTGAGCTACATTGCTGGCAGCTGTTTTTAGTTTTGGTGCTAGTACTTGTAGTCTATTATATACAGCCTGGCGTGAGTTAAGATTAATAGCCTTTAGGCTTTTTTCACTCATATCAAAAATGCCATGTAGCAAGTCTACGTATTTTGTGGATTCATCAGCCTGATCTTGTAATACCTGTTGTAATATTGTTTTATTGGCATCTGTGGTTTTAGGGCTATTAACATGATACTCAATAAACTGTTGAGTGCAGTGATTAAAACTATAAAGCTTTAGATACTTAATTAAATTTTCACCAGTACGTAAATCAGCTAAAGCCTTTTTACGGGCTAATTTTGTTTGTTTGATTAGCTTTACAATTTCAGGGTGATCATAAGCTATTGCTAGTTTTTCAGGCGTTAGGCCCTCATTATTTTTGGCATATAGGCTTACTCCCATATTCATTATGTATTTTACTGCCTCTATATTATTATGCTTTATGGCCGAATGTAGAGCATAATCACCATGTGGGTTAGTGTGCCAAATATCTGCCCCGCCTTCCACCAAAGCTCTAACTATATTAATACTTTCAGCATCTTCACGTGCAATTGCAAGTTCAAGCGCATTGTATCCATCATTAGCAGAGTTAGGGTCCATACCATTATCGATATAGTATTTTACATCAGTTGCGCTACCAAAGCTTACCCTGCGTAAAAAATCCTCAACCTGTGGCGCTTGCGCAAAACTTACGCTGCTAACTAAATAAATGCTTAAGCAAAGTGCTATAGTTAATATTTTATTCATAATTACCATATAATACCATATACAAGTTGAAGAGCGTATGAACTATAAAATTGATTATAAGCCTTGCTTTAATAGTAAAATTTATCCTAGCTCATTGCAACAGGGTGAATTTGCCGATTTAACTAATGAGGCAACAAAAATATGCCATAGTTTTATTGGGCAGATAGAGCAAGGGCATTGGCCTGCTTTTGGTGCTGCAGAGCAATATGACGATATTGCTCAAATTACTGAAGTGGCAGATTACTTAAAAGATTTTGAAAATATAGTTATATTTGGCACTGGTGGCTCTAGTCTTTGTGCTGAGGCGCTAGTAAAGTTTAAACATAGCAAGCTTTTTAGGCATCAGACAAATATAATATTTGTTAGTAATGTAGATCCGCAAACGATTTTAGAGTTTTATCGTATATTAGAGCTACCAAAAACTGTTTGTTTAGTAGTTAGTAAATCTGGCGGTACTATTGAAACTATCAGCCAGATGGGTGTGGCAATAGAGCAGTTTAGTAAGCAAGGTTTGGATATATCTAAGCATTTTGTGGCAATTAGTGAGGATACAGATAACCCATTGCGCCAAATAGCTGCTAAATACAACATTAAAACATATGAGCATAACCCTAATATAGGCGGACGCTTTAGTATATTAAGCAATGTGGGCTTAGTGCCTGCATTAGTGGCAGGCGTGGATATATCTGCAGTACGCAGAGGGGCGGCTAGTATATTACAAAACCCTAATGAGGCGATAAAAGGCGCAGCAATGCATGTTGGCTTTATGCGTCGTGGTATTAAAATTAATGTGCTAATGCCATATATGGATAGCCTAGAGTATTTTACCAGTTGGCATAAACAAGTTTGGGCAGAAAGTTTAGGTAAAAATGGTACAGGTAGTATACCTATACGCTCTATTGGTACTACTGATCAGCATAGTCAACTACAATTATATTTAGATGGCCCTAAAGATAAATTGTTTACAATAATAGCATTAGATAGAGCAGGGCAGGGTAATGATATAAGCACTGAGGCAGTTGCTGATACTAAATTAGATTACTTAGCGGGGCGCAAGATAGGTGATATTATAACAGCTGAGCAAGATGCAATAATAGAGGCTATAAAACAACGTAATCTACCACTGCGTGAAATACGCTTAGATAAATTAGATGATACTGTATTAGGGCAATTAGTAATGCACTTTATGTTAGAAACAGTAATTACCGCTGGTTTACTAGGTATTGACCCGTTTGACCAGCCTGCGGTAGAGCTGGGTAAAGATTTAACAAGGCAGATATTGGGTGTTTAAAGTTACACAGTAATGCTAGATCATTTTAATAACGCCAATTGTCATCAAAATTAGCATCATTAAAATAAGCAAAGCTAATAAAGTGTAATTTTTAGCTTTTTTATCTTTATGTATTTTGTGACGTGGCATTTTGTGTAGATAACATATTTTTGCTTTATTAATAAATACTTAATAGGGTTGGGTTAAGGTAGGCAATGGGTTTTTTACAAAGTATATTAAATTTAGCATGGTCTGAAAGGGTAAATGGCTCTCAGTATGGGCAACCAACAAAGATTCCTGGCCATGATGTTATACAAGCCTTAATAGGTGGGATCCTTAATTACGTGGTTCATGATGTACAAGTAAATCAAGATTTGCTTAAAGGGAGTTCCAGAATTTTAGACGGTGCAAATTTACAAGCCTACTTGAGAGGATCTTTTTCTGAAATAAAGAGCCTTGGTCCAAAGTGGGGTATAAGTAACAAAGGTTTTAATGATATTAATGAATCCGCAATTTATTTGGTTGTAGGTGCTAAAATTGATATCACAGCAGCGGAGGATCAGCCGCCTGAGCAAGTTTATTCTCATGAGGGGGAAATACGCACAAAACTTAGAAATGTAGCACGAGCTGAACATGACATAATTTTTGATGTAACACATGATAGACCCGAAAGTAGGGTAGCGCCTGCATTTTCTAGAAAAGATGCAACACACCAAAGAACCAGCTTTACTGCAATAAAAATTACACCGCAAATTATAGCTAACGTTGCTGCCTTTTTAACGGTGACTTTTGCTAATATGCCGGACTCGGATCAAAAAGCTCAAGATGAGGAAAGGATCTTAAGGCCACTACAGGTATATGCAGCAAAGCATAATTTAATAGGTGTTGATGTTTTAGAAAAATTTAAAATGGCAGTTAATGAGTATTTGGTTGGTAACAGAGATGTTTTTGCACAAAAACGCGAGACTAGATCAATTTTTGAAAGGGGTGGGGTTGATGCTCAGCATGTAGAAGGTGACATAAGGCAAGCTACCAAGCCAACCTCAACAGCTTCAGCAGATCATATACAAAAAACTATAGTGAAAACTAGCCAATTGGCACAAAAAAATAATGGATCTGCTGAAATAGCAGGTAATCCAAAAGTTTTAGATCCAGATGCTGATTATCTAGCCGTTAATACTGGCGGTTTTGTTACCATAACAACGCAAGATGAGCAAGCAGGTGCAGAGTTAAAAGATCAAGCAGAGGCTATAATAGCAGGATTAAGAGAGGACTTTACCAGGTTAGTTGAGCAACCCCCTTTGGTTATATCTGCTACACATGGATCAGAAAGAAATATCATGTCTCCAGGTTTGCCAGATCAGATAGATAGGAGTATTGAAATGTTTGTAAGAATAACTCCCCAGTTAATTGCTAAGGTGTTTAAGGTGATTTCTAGTAAATTAGCAAGTATAGATGACAGTCCACAGAAGCAGGAATTTCAACAGCAAGTTATGGCACCTTTGCAATCTTATATTGATGGGCACGCCCAAAATGCACATAGACCAAGGTAAAATCTTTTTTTAATTGCGTGTATATTTTTAGTTACTAAAGTTTAACTTGTAATTAATAAATAAGCTGCAAGTTTAGATATATGGCATTTGGTAAATCAAAGACTCCACAAAATGAGATGGTAGATAAAAAAGATCTATCTTGGTACGAGGATAAATATCAGTCGGCAATTGTATTTCGTAATTGGATGATACTTATTTCAATAATATGTGTTGCTGCAGTAATGTTTATGACAGCGGCGATATTCTTTTTATCTCCCATGCGTACAGTAAAGCCTTTTGTACTAGAGATTGAAAAAGATACCGGCATGACAAAGATAGTAAAATCATTAGGTACTGAAAAGCTAAGTGAGGAGCGTGCTTTAACTGAATATTTTGTACGTAAGTTTATTCACGCTAGGGAGAGCTATCATTGGAGTACAATTGAGTATAATACCAGCAGTATACTTAAAAACATGTCTAATAATAGCGTATTTCGTAGCTTTAGAAGGTATATAGCTGAAAGTAACCCCCAAAGTCCGATCAACCGACTAGGTACAGGTGGTGAATCAACAGTGCGTATCAGACCTTTAAAGTATCGTAGTATTAATAAAGAAGGTGAGCAGGTAATAGATACAATAATCGAGGTTTCAACAACAAAATTAGGCCGTGAACCAATTACTGCGGTGTATGAAGTATACCTAACTTGTAGTTTTAACCCAAATTTAGAGTTAAATCAGACACAAAGGAATATCAATCCACTTGGTTTTGTGGTAACATCGTATCAAAAGAATAAGTTAGAAGGTTTTTAATTGATGAAATTATTGAAAGAAATATTAACAAATAGATTTGTTTTATTATTTTGTATTGTCCTAATTAATGTAACCAGTGCCAAAGCTGATGAGCGTGTAAAAACACTGCTTTATAGTGAGTATAAGGTTTTTGATATTGTAACTAAACCAGGTTTACAAACAGTTATTGAGTTTGATGAAGATGAAGAAATACTCGGCGTATCAGTTGGTGATAAGGTAGCATGGAGAGTGACCCCAGCTACTAATATGGTTTTTATTAAAGCATTACAAAAAAAGAATGTTAGCAATCTAACAATTATTACAACGGATAAAAATTACCAGTTTGAACTGATATCCAATAACAACGCACCTAAGTCAAAGCTAGCATATGTTGTTAGGTTCCACTTTCCAGAAGGAGCTAGTAAAATTGCTAAGCCAAAACGTGCAGGAGATGTGGATTTATCTCGCCCTGTAACTATTACTGCACCTAAGTTACCAACTAATAAGCCCATTATTAATGTGCCATCAACATTGCCTGTTAAAGTTAATCAAGTTGAGAAGGCTACGTATAAATCTAAGTTTAATTTTAATTATAGTTTAGATGGTGATAGAGCCATAGAGCCGTATAAAATTTATGATGATGGTGCAAAAACATATTTACAATATGCACATGATAAAGCTGCAATAGAATCCATAAAGGCAATTAACCCTGCTAACGGTATGCAAGAGCCGGTTAGATATTCTGTAAAAGGGCAGGCTCCTGAAAGATTAGTAGTAGTAGATAAGGTGGTACCCTTATTAATAGTACATGCTAATGGTAAGAATGTAGCTATATTTAATGAAAATATTGCGAGGTAGTGTAGATAATGCAAGGTTATAACAATCAAAATTATTACGCCGAAGAAGATAAAGCCGGTGATTTAGCTGTAGATGAGCAAGTTGATGAGTCTCAAGATACAGAAAAAGATTATACTCCTCAGGTTGCTACTGCGCCAAGTAAGAATATCATAGTATTTGCTTTATTAGGATTGGCATTCATATATTTAATGTATAGCCTATTATTTAGCGGTGGAGATAAAAAAGGTGCAAGGGAAACAAAAGATTCAAAACAAGAAATAGCCGCAAATAGTATTGGTAATAGCAAAGGCATTACTGTTGCTCCTGTGCCAGAAATAAATCCACCAAGGCCACCAATTAACCCGTTACCTCCAATAGAGCCAGTGCCCCCTCAATTGCCTCAGATTGATCCGTCTGTAAAAGCTCTTAATGAGAAAGCGCAGAAAGTTCTGCAAAAGCGTATAGAGTCAGAAATGATAATTTCTAGTGGAGGACTTTTTTCAAGCTCTGGTGGTAGTGGTAAAAGCAAAAAAGATAATGAAGAAAGCCAAGATGATCCAAATTTATCCTTTGCGGATGGCTTTTTTAATAGCGAAACTGTTCCACATGCAAAAGCACGTAGATTAACAAATCTAGAATATTCTATAACTCAAGGTAAGATTATTGATGCAGTTCTTGAGACCCCAATAAATACGGATGTACCTGGTATGGTACGTGCCGTTGTAAGCCGCGATATATATGCTGAAAATGGTAAAAACATACTTATACCAAAAGGATCTCGTATTGTTGGTACATATAATAGCTTTGTAGTGCGTGGTAATAAGCGTGTTAACGTAATTTGGAGTCGAGTGATTAGGCCAGATGGTATTGATATTATGGTACGTTCACCCGCCACAGATAAACTTGGTACAGCTGGTATACAAGGAGTTGTAGATAATAAATACTTAGAGTTATTTAGTAGCGCATTTTTATTAAGTGCTATTAATATAGGTTTGGGTGCAGCGGGTGATGCAATAAGTAATAGTGATGAGTTGAGTCAAACTACTACTGCAGAAGGTAGTACCGTACAACGCACTGATGCTACAACTCAGGCAACTTTAAGCTCAGTTTCTACTGTAGGGCGCGTTGCCGGTGAATTTATTGAAAATTATGTTTCTACAAAGCCTACAGTCTTTATACCACAAGGTAGTAAAGTTAAGGTATTTGTAAACCGTGATTTATTGTTTCCTCCTAAAGTACTACAAAAAGTAAGATTTTTTTAGAGATTAACAAAATTTTAATAAAATTAAGTGGTTAACGATATTGACCAAATTCAATAAAAGATTTAACTAAGAGATTAACAAAAATTTAGGTTTTATCATGGCATATTTAACAAGTAGTTTTAATTGGGTAGATTTACTATCATGGAATTGGCGTTTTGAGCCAACAACTATTAATGGTAGTGATCAAGACGATAGGATCGTTGGCACACAACTTTCTGAAAAAATAAATGGTCATGGTGGTAACGATACTATTTTAGCCTCCGGTGGTAACGATACGGTATGTGGTGGAGCTGGTAATGACAGAATTGACGGCTTTACCGGAGCAGACTGGGTAGATGGTGGTATTGGTAACGACACTATATTAGGTTACAGCGGCAACGATGTTTTGTATGGTTGGAACGGCGAAGATTGTATTGATGGTCAGGATGGTAACGATAGAGTATATGGCGAAAACGGAGATGATTGCTTATTCGGTGGCTTAGGCGATGATTGCATATATGGTGGAGCTGATAATGACACTTTAAGCGGTGGTGAAGGAGCTGATAGGCTATTTGGAGGTACCGGTAAAGATACATTAAAAGGTGATCAAGGTAGTGATTATCTGTGCGGTGGTGCAGGTTTTGATAGATTAGAGGGTGGTGCAGATGATGACCTATTATGCGGCGGAGATGGTAACGACACTTTAAGAGGCGATGCTGGCAATGATTATTTATATGGTAATAGTGGCTGTGATTTACTAATAGGTGGTGCTGGTAATGATTATATACATGATAGTGGAGGGATGCATAACTTTTTAGCTGGTGCTACTGGTAATGACACATTGATCTCTGGCAAAGGTATAGATAGGCTAGCTGGTGGTAAGGGTAATGATGTGCTTACAGGCGGTGCAGGTGCAGATAAATTTGTATTTCATGCATTTAACCGCGATAATGATATTATTACGGATTTTGTAGCAGGAGAAGATAAAATCGATTTAAATTATTTTGCAGGTAAAGCTGTGGAAGTTGAATATTACGATTACACAAATTCTGATAACGATTTAATAAAGATTGTAAATAATGTGGGATATGAATCTACCATTACTTTATTAAACCCTAGCGCAACGTTAACAGAAGATGACTTTTTAGCTAACTTTGATTTAGATATTACTTTTATGCAGTTAGACATGGTATTTGCTAATGCTTAAATTTGAAGCTTTGATTTAAATTTTAAAGGTGCAGGAGTTTATAAACTTAGCTATAAATCTTATGTGCCTTTAATTTCAAAAAATCAGATTATTACAAGTGGAGATGGCAAGGTAAAAGAGAGCTGCCTTGTTTATTATCCGCAAAAGTTACGTGATTTAGAATCAATAATATTAGATAATAATAATCACATTATACCAACAGGTGACAATATGTCTGGTGGTGATGCGGCTATTCAAAACTCAGGAGTAATAAAACTGCATTCTATTAATAGAGTCCTTAGTTTTGATGCAGAAGAAGGAGTAATAGAGGCTCAAGCAGGGGCTTTGCTATTAGACATAAATAACATTGCTGTACAAAAAAATTGGTTATTGCCAAGTTTACCACGTAATAAGGATATTACGCTAGGTGCAGCAATTGCCTGTAATATTTTTGCTAATAATCAACATCAACACGGCGATTTCTCCGATTCATTGGTTAGTTTAAGGTTAATTACTGCTAGTGGCGACCATATTAATTGTTCTAAAGATGAAAATTCAGACTTATTTTATGCCACTATTAATGGTTTTGGACTCACCGGTATTATTGAATCAGCAAAAATTAAGCTATTACCAATAAAAGCAAAACACATAAAAACTAAAATTATTGAAGTTGTAACGATTGAGCAGCTATTAGATTTACTAATGATGTTTGTAAAAGAGTCTGACTATATATATGGTTGGTATGATTTACTTGAAAATAAAGACGGGCCATGTGGATTTTTGCACTCAGCTAGCTTTGTTAATGATAATGAAATAGAAAACTTAGTTGCACATAAAAAGAGCAGTAAGTTTAGTGCTTTAGCAAAGTTATCTAGTAAGGCTTTTAATAAGTTTTGGCTAAAATCTAAGCTGGAAGATGATCACATATATACAAATAAAATTACCGATTATTTTGATCATAAGTTAAAGCCAGATAAAATGATTCAGTATAGTTTTTTAATACCCGATAGTGAGGATCTAAAACAGCAAAACACACAAGTTTTTGAACTTATAAAAGAATCCCAGGTTGAAATATACAATGCAATTTTTAATGTATATAAAGCATCAGAAAATACATCAGGTTTATTAAGTTGCCAAAAAAATGGAGTTGTAATTAGACTTAATTTACCTCCAACTGGTTCTAGTTATCAGTTTTTACAAAAATTGGACCAGCTAATTATAGGCTTTGGAGGGCATATATTTTTAGCACAAGATAGCCGTTTGCCGGTGGATATTTTAACCCAAATATATGATAAAAACTTAGAAGCATGGCAAGAAATAGCTAAAAGAATTGATCCAGATAACCGTTTTGTTAGTCGCTTCAGTGATAGGTTAAAACTAAAATAATCTGTGATATTTCTACAAATTGACAAGTTGCTATCTTACACATATCTGTAAGATATGAAAAATATCATATATTTATTGTTAGTATTGGCCGCTATTTGTGGGGTTATATACTATACCCAGCATACATCATCACAAAAGCCAGTGACTATTACTAATAAAAGTGTGGAGGTAAATCAGCCCAAGCAAAACCCTGTGCAGCAATTTATAGATCAACAGCCAGAAGTTGTAGCTGAAAGAGGAAAACAGCTATTAAGCTTTAACTTTAAAGAGGGGCAAATTAAGCTTTCAAGTCCTTTACAGCAGGTACTAGGGGTAGCTGTAAATCATATTGATAAGAACCCAGAGAATAAACTTGAAGTTATTACATATGCCTCAACTGATGCTCAAGCCGCACAGGATAGAGCCGAAGAAATTTTTAGTTTTTTAAAAACTAACGGAATTAAAGAAGATAATATTATAATCACTCCAATGTCTAAGGTAGCACAAACGGGGGCTAGAGATAGGGCTGATATTTATATAGTAAAGTAGCCTACTGAATCATTAGCTGTGCGTATAAAGATTATTGCTGTAGGTAAAGCAAAGAATAACTTGTATGAGCCATTGATAAAGGAGTACCTTAAACGTAATAAATGGCAAATTGAAATTATAGAGGTTGAATCTAAGCTAAAATCTGGCTCTACTAAGTTAAAAGATGAAAGTAGTTTGTTATTATCAAAATTATCGCATGATGATTATGTGATATTGCTAGATTTAAATGGAAGAAACTTAAGTACTGAGCAGGTGAGTATAAAGCTGCAAAGATTGGCTCAAGATAATAGGGAAATAGTTTTTATTATAGGAGGCTCAGATGGTTTTACTAATCAGGTGGCGGAACGTGCTGATTTGCGTATAGCATTTGGTCAGATCACCTTACCGCATATGCTGGCACGAGTAGTATTGCTGGAGCAACTATATAGATGTTGGACAATAGAGCAGGGGAAGAAGTATCACAAATAAGGGGTAGGGATACTTGCCCTGTGCGCTTAAAGCCTAGCTCTTAAGCTTTTGCTCTTTAAATTCTACATGTTTGCGTACAACTGGGTCGTACTTTCTAAAGCTTAGCTTTTCAGTATGTTTTTTAGGGTTTTTCTTAGCAACATAGTAGTAGCCTGTACCTGCTGTGCTAACTAATTTGATTAATATAAAATTCTTTTTTGCCATGATTTATCCTAATAAAACAAATAATATTAACGTTTAGAAAACTGGAAGCTGCGACGAGCCTTAGCTTTACCGTATTTTTTACGTTCTACAACGCGTGAATCGCGAGTTAAAAAGCCTGCTGTGCGTAGTGCTTTATGTAAAGCCGGATCAAAATCTTTTAATGCTTTGCTAATACCGTGCTTAATTGCACCAGCTTGGCCAGATAAACCACCGCCTGTTGTAGTGCAGTAAACATCAAAATTATTTTCATTAGCTGTTACCTGAAACGGTTGGTTAACAACCATTTTTAAAACTTCACGACCAAAATATTCATTAATATCTTTTTTATTAATAGTAACTTTACCAGTACCTTTTTTAATCCATACGCGGGCGATAGCATTTTTACGCTTGCCTGTTGCATATGCACGGCCTTGCTTATCTAGCTTAGGCTCTTGTTTTTGCTCGTCTAACTGTGCAGGTAGTTCCATATCAATAAATTAGTTATTAATTACTCGTTTGTTTTTTGGGTTTTGTGCAGCTATATCTAGCACGGTAGGTTTTTGTGCCTCATGCTCATGAGTATTACCTACGTAAATTTTAAGGTTACGCATGCGCTCACGTGCCATAGGGCCGCGACCAACCATATTTTTTACAGCTGCTTTAATTACGCGCTCTGCTTTATCTTCAGTACCTAATAGCTTAGCAGGAGTAGTAAACTTAATACCACCAGGGTAGCCAGTGTGACGCCAGTATTTTTTATCAGTAAGTTTTTTACCAGTAAGGCGCACTTTTTCAGCGTTTATAATAATTACATTATCACCACAATCCATGTGGGGGGTAAAAGTAGGCTTGTGTTTACCACGTAAAATTTTGGCAACTTCACTTGCTAAACGGCCTAATACAACATCAGTTGCATCTACCACAAACCATTTCTTGGTAATTTCACTTGGTTTTGCTGAATAAGTTTTCATCATTTCTATATAAAAAAGGGTGGGTTTTATGCATCAAACTTGTTAGTAAGTCAACTAATAATGCGTATTTACAATAGCTATATAATAAAAACGCTAATTTTAGCGGCAATTACTATTTGTATTAGCTTGGCATGTATAGTTTGGCTAAGCCAAGCACTACGTTTTATTGATCTAATGATTAACAAAGGATTGCCAGTAGGCACCTACCTTTACATGGTGGTTTTATTACTGCCTTACATGTTTAATTTAATACTACCCATAGGCCTGCTTTGTGCATGTATATTTGTATATAACAAGCTAGCTAATGAGAGCGAGCTAGTGGTATTAAAATCCGCCGGCCTAAGCCGTTTTGCTATAGCGCGGCCAGCTATTATAACAGCACTAATATTTGTGGGTTTAGCCTTGTTTATTAGCCTAAAACTAATGC